>MDTB01146077.1_pt1 | contig 73221 bp, 65 predicted proteins | sample 811161 | NCBI WGS metagenome assembly MDTB01 (sample SAMN05326650, study PRJNA326480) | marine metagenome | isolation source: seawater | place: Mediterranean Sea | collected 2009 | reverse complement strand
GTCCTGTTCAGAAGCGCCTTCAGGCAGACCTAAGCTATCTTTAATACGTAGACTTTCAGGTATCATATTAAGTAATTTATTAAATGAATTGACCCCAATTTCATTTAACATAAATTGTTCTATTTCTTGTGTGAATGGTATATAGCGCATTAAGAAATAACTTCCTTATATTGCATTGAATCTAATAGTGATTCGACATCGTTAATATTATCTGCTTTTATTTTTATAATCCATCCTTCGTTATATGGTTCCGCATTAATTAATTCAGGTTTATCTTCTAATATTTTATTTACCTCTAAAATAGTTCCTGTAATTGGCATGTATAAATCTGATACTGTTTTTACTGCTTCAACTGTACCAAACGAAGCGGATTCATCAAATTTATCCTCTTGGAATGGTAATTCAACGAAAATTATATCACCTAATTCACTTTGAGCATAGTCAGTAATTCCAACTATGAGTGTATCTCCATCAATTTTAACCCATTCATGCTCTTTAGTATATTTTAAATTATTTGGTATGTTCATATTTTCCTATGGATATTGAATAGTTTCTAAAAATCCGGTATGGATATTTCCGGATACAAAATCTTCATTTTTTAATATATTTAATTGATATGGTATATTTGTTTTTATGCCTTCAAATACACACTCTTCTAATGCACAAATCATTTTATTAATAGCTTCCTTTCTGGTAGGAGCATGTACTATTAGTTTAGCAATCATTGAGTCATAATTAGGAGGTATCTTATATCCTGCATATACATGGGTATCAACCCTTATACCCATTCCTCCAGGCATATGAAAATAATTAATAACGCCTGGACTTGGTCTGAACTTTTTATCTGGATCTTCAGCGTTAATTCTACACTCAATAGAATGACCTCTTAAATTAAAATTATACATCCATGAAGGTAAAGAAATATCAGCATGACATAAAATTTGATGTTTAACTAAATCAGTGTTTAATACCATCTCTGTAACAGGATGCTCTACTTGAATTCGTGTATTCATTTCCATAAAATAAAATTCACCACTCGAATCTAATAAGAATTCAATTGTTCCGGCACCTACATAATTTACAGCTTTTGCACCAGATATTGCAGCATCACACATTTTTTTTCTGAGTTGCTCACCTATTGCTATAGAAGGAGATTCCTCTATCATTTTTTGGTGCCTTCTTTGTATTGAACATTCTCTTTCACCCAAAGCGACTGCATTACCATGATTATCTGCCAATATTTGCACTTCAATATGCCTAGGTTTTTGGAGGAATTTTTCCATATACATATCATTATTGTTGAACGATGCAAGTGCTTCATTTTGTGCTGTTTCAAATGCATATTTAAATTTATCAACAGATTCAACTACTCTCATTCCTTTACCACCGCCACCAGCTGAGGCTTTTAATATTACTGGAAAGCCCATTTCTGAAGCTAATATTTCACCTTCTTTGACATTATTTATTATGCCATCTGATCCAGGTATAACTGGTACACCAACCTTCTTCATGGTTTCCTTTGCAGAAGCTTTATCACCCATCGAATTAATAATATCAGGCATAGGCCCTATAAAAATAATATCATGTTCTAAGCATATAGCAGAAAACTCAGCACTTTCAGATAAAAATCCGTATCCAGGATGAATAGCATCTGCATTTGTTAATTCAGCAGCAGAAATTATAGCTGGTATACTAAGATAACTAAGGTTACTAGGTCCTGGACCGATGCATATTGCTTCATCTGCAAAACGAACATGTAAAGATAATTCATCTATTTGAGAGTAGACTGCAACAGTTTTTAGATTCAACTCCTTACATGCACGTATTATACGTAACGCTATTTCACCTCTATTAGCTATTAAAACTTTTTTTATCATTAAATTTAATTCAACCTATTATCATAAGTGGTTGTCCGTATTCAACGGGTGTACCATCGTCAACTAAAATCTTTTTAATAACACCTGAATGCTCTGCTTCAATTTCATTGAATATTTTCATTGCTTCGATGATGCAAAGAATTTGTCCTTTAGTAACAGAATCTCCTTCTTTGACAAAAGGAGGAGCACCAGGCTTCGATGCAACATAATAGGTACCAACTAATGGAGCTGTAAAATTTTCACCATCTAAATCTTCAGATAATGATATATCTTCTTTAATCTCATTTTTTGGCTTCTCATTTATTTCTGTTTTTTGTACATCAACTATATTTTCAACAGCTGGTTGAGATTGCTGAACTATTGGTTGTTGCATTACAAGAGGTTGTAGACTTTGACTTATATTATTTTTAGTAACTCTTATTTTTTGTCCACCCCAAAATGTTGAGACTTCTAATTCGTTTATATTAGATTTTTCTACAAGCTTAATAAGTTGCTGTATTTTAGTTTTCATAATTAACCTTTTACACGTTCGATGTATTTTTTTTCTCTAGTGTCTACTCGAACAACTTGATCTTTTTCAATAAAAAGAGGTACCTGAATAATAACTCCTGTTTCTAAGGTTGCAGGCTTTGTTCCTCCTTGTGCAGTATCTCCTCTAAATCCCGGATCAGTTTGCACCACTTTTAAATTCATATGAGCTGGAATTCTGACTTCTATTGGTTCATTCCCATTAAATGCTATAGTTGTCTCAGTATTTTCAATTAAAAAGTCTAAAACGTCTTCAACTTGGGATTTTGTCAATTCAATTTGGTCATATGTTTCATTATCCATGAAGGTATAAAAAGATCCGTCAGAGAAAAGATAATTATAATTTCTAGCTTCTACTCTAACTATAGAAATTTTTTCTCCAGCCCTAAATGTTTCTTCTACAACCTGACCTGTCTTTATATTTTTTAATTTTGATCTTACGAACGCAGCACCTTTGCCAGGCTTAACATGTTGGAAGTCAATAATTTTCCATAAATTTAATTTATGTTCTAAGATAAGTCCGTTTTTAAAATCAGCAGTTGATGCCATATGAATCCCTTGTAGTAATGAATTATTAAAGATACAGTACTCTAATTTACGAGCGGGTTAAAAATCAAAACAATAATTGCATAATATAATTTTAAATAATTTTAAATAATTCAAGGATTCAAAGCAATTAAATGTAAAGTTCATTATCAAATCCTTTTTAATTTTAATTTATGGATTTTCCTATTTTATTAAATTATCTCATTGTTGCAGTACCTATATTTTTTTTATATACTGAATTACATTTCAGATTTCCTTTTATTTATAGTAGATATTATATTAATGAGCCTGAAATACTTGCTGACATACCATATCGAGTAAACCCTAATTGTAATGTCCCTGTAATGGTACTTATAAAAGATGCAGATAAATTTCCGATTTTTGTAAAAAATATAAACATAGATATATATCAGAATTCACAAATCATTTCTACCAATTTATATATAATCAATAAAAGAATTGATGATTATTGGTGGTATAAAACATTTCAAGTCAATCCAAAAAAAAATAAAGGTCATACAACATTTGAAGTTAGGATTACTTATGAAGTAAATAAAAAAACTAAAACTATTAAAAATCATAATATAAAAACTTTGAAACCCTCACCATTTAACGTTTTTCTTTCTAATTTTGAATTACCTGGAAGTCATTTAACACAGTATGGAGATATTCATTATCATTCTTACTTAACAGATGATATGGTTGAATTTGGTGCTCCATTAAGACCAACATTGGAGGTATGTAAAGTATTAGGTTTAGACTTTATATGCAACACTGACCATTCTTACGATTTAGATGATAAGCATGGGAGTTGGACTGAAACTGACCCCGAACTGATCAAATGGAAGACATCAAGAAAAGAAATTAATGATTTAAATAATGAATTTAAATATTCTCCATTTATGATTCCTTCAGAAGAATTATCTATGCATAATGCTTCAGGTAAAAATATACATGCTTTAATACTGAATAACTCTAAATTTCTTCCTGGTCAAGGAGATGGAGCTGAGCGTCCTTTTGATTTTAGTTGCGATTATAATTCTAATAATCTTTATAGTAATTTAGAAAAAGATGCTATATGCATAGCCTCTCACCCTTTTACACCAGTGCCATTTGTAGAGAAGTTCTTTTTTAAACGTGGTATTTGGGAAGAGTTTGATATACTTAAACAAAATATGATTGGTTTGCAAATTTTAAATGGAGACTTGGATGAGAGTTTTTATAGAGGCGTAAAAGAATGGATTAACTTCTTATTGAAAGGTAATAAAAAATTTATTTATGCAGGTAATGATGCTCACGGAAATTTTAATAAATTTAGGCAAATTAGATTTCCAATGATTTCAATAAAAGAAGCAGATAAGCAAATATTAGGCGTTTGTCGTACTGGTGTATTTCCAGAAAAATTAAATCATATTCAGTCAACAATAGACGCAATGCGATCAGGTAATTGCTTTATAACAAATGGTCCATTTTTAAAACTAAGTATTAAATCAAATAAAATTGAATTTAATATGGGTTCAGATGTTTGTGTATCAAAAGGTGTAATTAAACTTTCAGGGATTTCAAACCATGAATTTGGTAAAATAACATCTTTTCGTTTAATAAAAGGGGTAATAGGTGAAAAAAAAGAATCTGTAATTAAGTCAAGTTCAGTTAAAGATGATAGTTTTATTATTGAATTTGATTTAGATGTTAAAGTAGAAAAAAAATCCTACTTTAGAGCAGAGATTAATTCAGAAAATTATAGAGGCCAATGTACTGCTATGTCAAATCCTATTTGGCTTAATCCCGAGCCATAATTAATCTAATGAATAAAATTATAATTAAAAAATAAAATGGATTTCTAAGTTTAGATGATATTTAAATATAAATTTTTAATAACGATTAATATTTTAAAATATTTAACTGTTTTTATATTTTTTACAAGCTTCAGTTTTACAAATATTAGATATATCGATGAAATTTTTGAAAATATTATAAAAACTGAAAATATAGTTTATGCTAATTCACCTGATTTACCATTCATTTTTTTATTAGAATCTAATACTTATGATATAAATTTAGATATGGATATATATGAACCGGATGAGTATGAGATTATTAGCAGACCTGCTATAATTTTTCTTCATTCTGGCTCATTTTTCACAGGTAATAACGAACTTGATGATATGGTCGATTTGGCTGAATCTGCAGCAAGAAGAGGCTATGTAGCAATCACACTAAACTATAGATTGGGCTTAAATATATTAAGTAGTTATAGTGGTGAAAGAGCAGTTTACAGAGGTGTACAAGACCTAAGTGCAGCAATAAGATTTCTACGACATAATCAATCAGATTTCAATATAAATCCTGAACAAGTTTTTGTTTGGGGAAGTAGTGCGGGAGCGAATATTGGTTTGCATATGGCCTTCTCAGAAGATAATGAAAGACCACAATCTACTTATGGTCAAGGGGGCGACCCATACCTTGGCTGTATAGATTGTGAAGGAAATAATTTACAATATAGCAGTAGACCTAATGCTGTAGTTAGTTGTTGGGGGGCCATAGGAGACTTAGAATGGATTGAACAAGATCATCAAGTCCCCCTTATTTTTTTTCACGGTACTTCAGATTTCATTGTACCTCATGATATAGGATTTCCATTTACAGCAAATATTACATTACCAATAATTTATGGCTCTAGTGCTATATCTGAAAGGTTGACTGAATTAAATATAATTCATCATTATTATCTTGCTGAAAATCAAGGTCATGAATATTATGGTACAGCTGGTGGTACATGGATTGATGGTCCAAATGAATATTTTTATGATATTCAAGATAATGTATATGAATTTTTATATAATTTAATAGATATTTATATCTTGGGGGATTTGAATAGTGATGAATTAGTAAATATTTCTGATGTAATTATTATTATTAATTTTATTTTAAATACAGATATGTCTACAGAGAATTTGGATTTAAATAGCGATGGTTTAATTAATATTTTAGATATAATTTATATTGTTAACATTATTTTAGTTAATAGTTAATCAATGAAAAACTTCATTGTCTTTACCATCATGCCATGCATAAAAAATAGTATCTGTTGTTTTTTCAACACAAATTTCCCCTGTATATGAAATACCGATAACTCCAAATTTATAATTTAGCTTTTTAGCTTCATTTATTGTTTTATTTACTGATCTTTTTAAACTAAGACCATCCTCAACTCTTGTTACAATTTTTGTTGCAACTCCAGAATTAATGATCTGTTCACCAACACCTGTAGCAGAAACACCAGCATATTTATTCGCATAATTGCCTGCAACAGTGGGACTATCACTTACTCTACCAGGTGTTTCACCTCCAATACCTCCTGTTGAAGTTCCTGCTGAAATATTACCTTTAGAATCAAGTGCTACTACTCCAACCGTACCATAATTACCTATTTGATTTTTGATATACTCATTCCATCTCTTCTCAACTAAAGGATTATACACAGGAAAGCCTAAGTTTCTTGCTAGCAGAGTTGCTTTATTATCAGCAATAACTGTATGCTTTTCTTTTTGTAAATGATCTGCAATTAATATTGGATTTTTTACTTTTTGAATATTTATTACACCAGAAAATTTATTTAGATTTCCATCCATAATACCAGCAGACATCCTTATTCGACCATCACTTTGTAACTTGGAGCCAGTACCAGCATTAAATAATTGATTATTTTCCAAATAACATATACCTCTTAAAACTGCCTGATAAGAATTTGTTTTTAAAAGAACTTTATAAGTATTTTTACATATTTCATTTAAGGATTTTTGTAAATCAGCTTTACCACTTAAATTACCCTCTAGACTACCAGCTCCTCCATGAATTATTAATTTTGGAATTGTCATTTTATTTTTTAATTAAAAGATTTATAAATTGTTTTATTAAAATCACTAAAAATTATTTGATTATCATTTATTTTTTAACAGAAAACATTGATATGTAATTTAAAAATGATAAGAAGTATAAAAAAAAATACTTGATTTCGTATTAAGAAAAAATTGTCTATAAAAGTATTAAGTTTTAAAATTTATATATTTAGATATACAAATATTCAACATTTTAATTTCATTTATTTTAAAGTAAAAATCTTAATATATCTTTCGATAATTCTTTTGGAATTTCAAAAGGAAAGAAATGTGTACTTCTATTAATAAATTTAGATTCTATATAATCTGATTTATTTTTTAATAATTTTACAATTTTTTTACTAGGAGCATGTGTCTTTTCCGCATGGTATATCATTGTATCAGTTTTTAAATTTTTTATATTTTTCCAAATATATTTATCAGAAATACCTCCTGATTGGTAAATTCTTAATTCCCAATCTTTTGGATAAATTATTTCAACTTTTCTATCATCCTTATATTTAATTAAACCGTTTACTAAATACATTAGATTTTCATCATTAATGTTTTTAAATATATTTTTATTGCGATATTTATTAATTATACTCTCAATTGAATCATGCACCATCTTTTGATTCTTACTAGCCTGAATCATTGGATGTAACTTTACACCTAAATCAGTCCATTGAATAAATTTCCATAAAAACATTTGAATTTTAGGGAAAATAATTGGATCCATTAAAACTAATTTTTTAATTAAACTTGGATTTTCTAGTGAAATTCTAAATGCAATATGACCTCCTAATGAATGGCCTAAAATATTATGTTTTTCTTTATTTAAATTTATTAAAAAATTTACCATATCTTCTTTTAATAGTGACCAATCGGATAATATTTCTATTTGACCAGGGTTTAACCATAATGGACGGAAAAGTGGGCAAATGATATTATATTTAGTTCCGATTAACTTTAAAAGCGGCAAATAACAATTTGGTGGAAACGCATTTGCATGTAAAAAAACTAAATCTTCATCTTTATTGAAATTATACTTTATATATGGTATGCCGACTATTGATTTTTTGATAATATTCATAAATTATTTTTGTATTATTAACTAATTTAACCTACATAATTTAATTAAAAATTTAGAAAGAGAAATGCCAAAGGCGTAAAATTATGAAAGAATATGAATTTAATAAATTAATTAAAAATTATTTTTATAAAGGTTTTATTGTAATCGATGTTTTGTTATTATATTTAATTGTACAGTATTATTTTTTTAAAGAATCATTCATATTTACTTTAAAAGTTATAAAAGGGTTAATTTTTGGTTAAACTAATTATTAATTCGATTATAGTAATTCTAATTTCATCTATTTTTATTGCAATTATAGTAAAAGAAAAACTTAAAATAATTGAATATTTTGAAGATGGTTCACCTAAAATCATTCAAATTTCTAAAAGGTTATTTGGGAATTATAGAAAGATAAAAATAATAGAATATTGGAAAAAAAATAAAATTCGATACGAAAAACAATATAAAAATAATAGGCCAGAAGGAAAGCAAGTATTCATCTCCAATTCAGGAGTAAAGATTGAACAATGGATAAAGAACGGTAAGAGACATGGTAAATATTACAAATGGAATGAAAGCGGTGAGTTAGTTTTAGAAGAATTATGGTACAATGGTAAAAGAGAAAAGGTTATTTATAAAAATTAAAAATAAAATTTAAATGTAGTATGAATTTTCTTGTTAATTCCCGACTAAATTAAATACTAAATTTAAACTTTATTTAAACAAAAATTATAAAGTTTATGACAGATAAAATTTCATATAATAGTTATTTAAAAGTTAATACATTATTAGACTTACAATCTCCTGAGTCACAAAAAAAAGGAAAAGAAGCTCATGATGAAATGCTTTTCATCATCATCCATCAAACATATGAGCTTTGGTTTAAACAAATTTTACATGAATTAAATTCCGTACTTTCTATGTTTAAAGGTAACTACGTTCAAGAAAAAAATTTAGGAACAGTAATTTCTCGTTTTGACCGTATTATTGAAATTCAAAAGGTATTAGTTAGTCAGATTACTATACTAGAAACTATGACACCTATGGACTTTCTAGAGTTTAGAGATTTACTTACACCTTCATCAGGATTTCAATCTGCTCAATTTCGTCTTATAGAAAATAAGCTTGGTATGACTTATAAAGATCGTATTCAGTATGGTAAAAAAAGATATAATAAATTTTTAAATACTAAAGAATCAGATTTAGTCTTAAACTCAGAAAATGAGCCATCTCTTTTTACTCTTCTAGAAATGTGGTTAGAGCGTACTCCGTTTTTACAGATGGATGATTTTGATTTTTGGACATCCTATAAAAAATCTGTAGATATAATGATTAATAATGATTTAAAACATATTAAATCGAATATAGAACTAGATGAACAAACAATGAAAAATAGTTTAAATCAGTATAAATCTATTAAACACACATATAATGCTCTATTTGATGAGCAAAAATATATTAAGTTACAAAATGATGGATATCGTAGATTATCCCAAAAAGCTACTTTAGGTGCATTATTTATACAACTTTATCGTGATGAACCAGTATTGCAACTACCTCATAAATTATTAACGCAACTCGTGAATATTGATCACTTATTTACTTCATGGCGTAACCGGCATAGATTATTAGTATATAGAATGATAGGTGTAAAAATTGGAACAGGAGGTTCCTCAGGACATTCTTATTTGAAAAAAACTTCAGATAAGCATTCTATTTTTAGTGATATTGCTAACCTATCGACCTATATAATACCACGATCGTTATTACCTGAATTACCAACAACTATTAAACAACAGTTAGGATTTTTTTTCACATATGGAAAATAATTTAACTACGTCATTGTCAGGTTTAAATGCTCTTGTTTGTGGAGCAACTTCTGGTATTGGTAAATCAACTGCAATTGAATTTGCAGAATTGGGAGCAAGTGTAACTATTTATGGTCGAAATAAATCAAAAACACTAGATACTATGAGTACATTAAATTCCTCCAAGAATCAAAATCATCAATATATACTAGGAGATTTTGATAATCCAGATGAAATCAATAATGGAATTAGAAAACATATTAAAAATGGAAACAACTATGATATTCTAATAAATAATTCTGGAGGACCGAAGGGCGGTTTAATATTAGATACAGAGATAGAAGATTTTTATCCCGCATTTAATCGCCATCTAATATGTAATCATATTCTTTTTAAGGCACTTTATAATGGAATGAAAAATAACAAATATGGGAGAATTATTAATATAATTTCTACTTCTGTAAAGCAGCCTATTGAAGGATTGGGTGTCTCAAATACTATTAGAGGTGCTGTTGCTTCATGGGCTAAAACATTATCTTTTGAAATTGGAAAATATGGTATTACTGTTAATAATATATTACCTGGTTATACTAATACAGATCGTTTATCTGCACTTATTGAAGCAAAATCTATTAATATTGGTACCTCAAAAGAATTAGTTTCTAATAGTATGAAAAAATCTGTTCCATTAAATAGATTTGGAAGTCCAGAAGAGACAGCTAAAGCTTTAGCTTTCTTAGCATCACCGGCTTCTGGTTATATTAATGGTGTGAATCTTGCTGTAGATGGAGGAAGATTGTCTTGTTTATAAAATGTATAATTATTTTTATTTTTTCTTTATGATTAAGATTAAAAATTTTATTAATGGAAAAATTGTGTCTCCAATATCAGGAAATTACTTTGAAAATTCAAGTCCAGTGACTGGACATAATTACTCAAAAGTACCTGATAGTGATAAATCTGATGTTGAATATGCAGTATCTTCAGCAAAAAAAGCGTTTTTATTATGGAGTAAGTTATCAAAAAAGGAACGCTATAATTATATGATGCGTTTAGCAGATGAAATAGAAAATCATTCAAAAGAATTAATCGAAGCAGAATCAAAAGATAATGGTAAACCAGAATGGTTAGCAAAATCTGTTGATATACCTCGCTCTTCAGAAAATTTTAGATTTTTTGCCACAGCTTCTTTACATTTTAGTTCAGAGATACATGAAATGGATGGACAGGCTATCAACTATACACTTCGTCAGCCCATAGGAGTAGTTGGTTGTATATCTCCTTGGAACCTTCCTTTATATTTATTAACTTGGAAAATAGCGCCAGCACTTGCAGCTGGAAATACAGTCATTGCAAAACCATCTGAAATTACCCCAATGACAGCATTTTTACTATCTAAAATATGTAAAAAGGCTAGACTTCCAAAAGGTGTTCTAAATATTGTACACGGCTACGGTCATAAAGTTGGTGAAATTATTAGCTATCATCAAGATATCCCTGTCATTTCTTTTACAGGCGGTACATCAACAGGATCAAAAATAGCATCCATAGCATCACCAATGTTTAAAAAATTATCATTAGAACTTGGTGGTAAAAACCCAAACATTATATTTGAAGATGCAGACTTTAAAAGTGCCGTGAATATGTCGATTAAGGCTGCTTTCTCAAATCAAGGACAAATATGTTTATGCGGATCAAGATTGTTTGTACAGGATTCTATTTATAATAAGTTTAAAGAGTCATTTGTTAAAAAGACTAAGTTACTTAAAGTTGGTGATCCTAAAAAGAAAGTAGATCTAGGTGCAATAGTTTCAAAAGAGCATATGGAAAAAATTTTTAATTATATTCAACTTGCAAAGTCCGAGGGCGGTAAAATTATATGTGGAGGTAAGAGGATAATTTTGAATGGAAAATTAAAGAGTGGCTATTATTTAGAGCCTACAATTATTGAAGGACTCAATTATAATTGTAAAACAAATCAAGAAGAAATTTTTGGACCAGTTGTAAGTATTATGTCCTTTTCATCTGAGAGTGAAGTTATTAATATGGCAAATTCAACTGACTATGGATTATCTACTAGTATATTCACCCAAAATGTGAGTAGAGCTCATCGGGTTTCTGCAGGTATTGAATCTGGGATTGTTTGGGTTAATACATGGATGCTTCGCGATTTACGTATTCCTTTTGGAGGGATGAAAAATTCTGGTATAGGAAGAGAGGGAGGATTTAATTCTCTACAATTTTTTACTGAACCTAAAAATGTATGTATAAAAATATGAAAATTGAAAAATTTAATAGTCAAAAAGCACCAGAGCCAGTAGGTCTTTACCCTCATGCTAGAAAAGTAGGTAATCTGTTATTCCTTTCCGGTGTTGGACCACGAGAACGTGGAAAGTCTAAAATTCCAGGAGTAACACTTAATAAAAACGGGATTATTACTTCCTATGATATAATAGCCCAATGTCACTCTGTATTTTCTAATGTAAGATTTATTCTTGAAGAATCTGGTTCGTCATGGAATAATTTAGTAGATGTTACCGTATTTCTTACAAATATAAATGATGATTTTATTGCTTATAATAAAATATATGCAGATTATTTTAAAAATAATCAACCATGCAGAACAACTGTAGAAGTTAATTGTTTACCTACTCCTATAGCAATTGAACTTAAATGTATAGCTACTATTTGAATAATAACTCATCAACTAAAAACTTTAACTTGATAAATAAATTAACAAAATTTTCATATTAAAAAATCATTAATGTTACTACCTATTAATTTCCAGAAATGGATAGAAGAAAACCGTCATTTACTTAAACCGCCTGTAGGAAATAAAGTTATATATGAAAATACTGACTTTATGATTATGTTAGTGGGAGGACCAAATACGAGAAAGGATTACCATGTAGATCCGATTGAAGAATTCTTCTATCAGATAGAGGGGCATATGATTTTAAAAATTATTAATGATGGTATGCCAATAGATATTAATATAAATGAGGGAGAAATTTTTCTTCTACCCAAATTAATACCTCATTCACCTCAACGGTTTGATGATACTATTGGTCTTGTGATTGAATATAAACGCGAAATAGGACAGTTGGATATTTTTCAATGGTATTGTGATTATTGTCATCATTTATTATATGAAGTTGAGGTGCAATTAGAAAATATAGTAGAACAATTACCTCCTCTTTTTAATACTTTTTGGAAGAATGATAGAGCAAGAACGTGTTCAAAATGTTCTAATTATTTGGAAATGCCTTAATGTTTAAAATCGATATTCATACACATATATTACCTGAAAACTTAAACGAAATAACAGGTAAATTTTCTGATAATCGTTTTTTATATTTTGATTCAATTAATGAAAATACTGCTATGCTTAGTAAGGAAGGCAAATCATTTCGTAAAATAGAATGTAATTGTTGGAACCATAAAATTAGAGAAAAAGATTGTATTGAAACTTCCGTAGATATGCAAGTTCTTGCAACTATTCCAGCACTATTTTCCTATTGGTCAAAAAAAGAAGAATGCTTATTACTATCAAGATTTATAAATGATCATATATTCGAAATATGTAAGGATAAACCAAGTAAATTCTTAGGTTTAGGAACAATACCTATGCAGGATACTGAAATGGCTATTTATGAAATGGATCGATGTATTAATCAATTAAATTTCCCAGGAATTGAAATAGGTTCAAATATAAATGGATTGAATTTATCTGAAGAAAGATTTAGTCCAATTTTTGAACATGCTGAAAAAATTAATTGTTCTATTTTTATTCATCCATGGGATATGATGGGTAAATCTGATATGGAAAAATATTGGCTTCCTTGGTTAGTTGGTATGCCTGCTGAAACTTCAAGAGCAATTTGTTCATTGATTTTTGGTGGTGTTTTTGAAAAATATCCAGATTTAAAGATTTGTTTCGCTCATGGAGGTGGTTCATATCCATTTACTTCTGGACGTATTGATCACGGTTTTAATTCTAGACCAGATTTATGTGCAATTGATAATAACATATTACCTTCATCATATTTAAATCATTTCTATGTCGATTCACTTGTACATGATAAAAATGCTATGAATTACTTAATAAATAGTATGGGAATAAATCAAATTGCATTAGGTTCTGATTATCCATTTCCTTTAGGGGAGCATTATCCAGGAAGTTTAATAGAATCTATGGATTTAGATTTTTCTACAAAACAAAGACTATTTGCAGGTACTGCCCTTGAGTGGCTTGGATTGAAAGAAAGTGATTATATTGGAAAATAATTTTACTACTTATAAAAGTTGTGCATTAAAATTAGACCAAAATGATAAAATATCAAAATATCGCAATATATTTTATAAACCTAATACAAATACTTTTGAACCATTCATTTATTTTTGTGGAAATTCTTTAGGTCTGCAACCAAATACTGTGTCTACTTATATTAATGATGAATTAGATGCATGGAAAGAATATGGCGTATATGGACATACTAAATCAAAACGCCCATGGATGTCTTATCATGAAAATTTCATAAAATATTCAGCAGAGTTAATTGGAGCAAAAAATAAAGAAGTAGTAGTAATGAATTCACTTACAGTTAACCTTCATTTACTTATGACTTCTTTTTACAGACCAAAAAATAAGAAAATTAAAATTCTTATTGAAAATAATGCCTTCCCATCAGATAAATATGCAGTTCAATCCCAATTAAAATTTCATAAAAATCATCCTTCGAATGATTTATTGATACTAAGGCCAAAAGAAGGTGATTTAATATCTACTGAATATATTAATGATTTTTTTAAGCATCATGGTGACAATTTAGCATTAGTTTTAATAGGTGGCGTAAATTATTATACAGGACAAGCCTTTGATATTCATAAAATTACAAAAATAGCTCATGAATATGGATGTATAGTTGGTTTTGATTTGGCACATGCAGCAGGGAATATAGAATTGAATCTTCATGATTGGGGTGTAGATTTCGCTGCATGGTGTGGATATAAATATTTAAATGGCGGACCAGGAGCACCTTCAGGTGTATTCATTCACGAGCGACACCTAGGAATAGTAGATATTCCAAGATTTGAAGGTTGGTGGGGACATGATAAAAATACACGCTTTAATATGCCTAATAATTTTAATCCAATTAAGACGGCAGAGGCTTGGCAACTTTCAAACCCTCCAATATTTTCTATGGCGCCACTTCTTGCCAGTTTGGAAATTTTTAATAATGTTGGTATGCCTGATTTAAGAAAAAAATCTAAATTACTTACAAATTATTTATATTTCCTCATAATAGAAAAGCTTGAATCACATATTGAAATTATTACACCGAAAACTGAATTAGATCGAGGCTGTCAACTCTCACTTAGAATGATTACTCCAATAGAAAATATCATAGATGAGTTACATAAAAATGGTATTATTGCAGATTGGAGGGAACCTGATGTAATTCGTATTGCTCCAGTCCCACTTTATAATTCATTTATGGATTGTTTTGAGTTTGTAGAAAGGTTTATTAAAATAATAAACTCTAATATTCTAAAATGATGCCAACCAAAATAACAATGTCATTAACATTTAAAATATAGTCGTTATTTAAATCACCTAATTCATTTAATTGAGGTGTTGAACTTACATAATTCATGATAATAGATATTATATAAACTACATCAGAAACATTAATAGCATTATCATTATTTAAGTCTCCAATTGTAAAATCATATGGATCATAATATTTTGTTATTAATAAAGAATATTCATTCTCGATTAATCCAGCTCCATTAGTAAAAATATTATTGTATGTATATTGTAACCCATCTGTTTGAGATTTATCTTCTATGCCAATTGTTGAAAATTGACCATGCAATGGAGTTTGAGATTCATAGTCTCCTACGCTTGTATTATTAAATGTTTTATAATTTATTATAATTTCTCCATCATTGTTTAGCTTAGGATATAATATTATTTGGAAATCCTCCTCATCATTCGAAAAATAAGTTCTCATATCTGACCATTCAATGATAAATCTATAATTTTCATAATCATAATAGTAAAATACTGCACCACCATATTCGCTCCTAACATACGGTATGTATTCATCTAAATCTTTTCCTTGCAATTCTTGATTTACTCCGTTACAATCATTAATTTCTAATTCATAGCAACTTAAATCGCAACCATACTGTTGATCTTCACAATCTTCATATCCATCTCCAATCCAATCAATTGAACAGCAATCTAAATCGTTTGAGCAGTCTGCAATATATCCTTCATTGCATGTATTATTTTCTGCTTTCAAGTCATCCCAAAATGCTGCTACCATTGATTTAGGTCCACCTGGCCCAGGAATAGGATAATTTCTAAAACTAGTTAATTCAGTTTCTCCAAAAGATATCCAACCATTTGAACTAACCACTATCGAATTATATGTTTCACCGTAGAATTGGAAGTTGAATGGTAAATTAATATGTTTAATTGTATTTATTTGTTGTCCTACTCCATTACCATCATCATGTAAATTTAAATTTACACCATTACCACCATAGTAAGGATCTATTTCAACCCATTCGTATATAAAATTATCATTTATATCATTATCATTTATATCAAAAATAAAATAACCGTAAGAGTCAGGACCGACAGGATCATTAGACTGTACATTTCCAATTTGTATGGGAAAAAACTCTGTTTGATCATATCCTAAATTATTGTAAAGCCTGATAGGTAAATTAATTATTGTGCCATTTAAATTAAAATTTGAAGCATAAATTTTAAAATTTGGAGATAATTGTTCACCTGTTGGAAAAATATCTCCAATATCTAATATATCAGAACTTACTTCTAAATTACTACCCGTATAATTTATTTCAGCTTTTAATCCTATTATTGGAAATATACCATTATTTTTAATAATAAAATTGAAGTTCTCAATAACTTCTCCCTTCGAGATAATTCCGTTTTCAAAATTGTATAATACTTGAGGATGATAACTATTAACAGTAATATTATGAATTGAGGACCAAGAATTTTCATAATTATCATCAATAATAAATATTAGCGGGATTTCTTCACCATTAAAAAAATTAGATGATAATAGAAAGTTAAATGGTCCGACATCTTGTTGAGAAAATTGTGGAATACCATCAATAATAATAAATTCATCTGTAATATTAATTTCAGGATGTGGTGAAACTAAGTATGCATTTAACTGTCCTGTATTTTGATCACCTATATTGATACATGGAAATGAAATTGAGAATTCTTCATTTGGAGCTAATATATCTACATTCTCTTGGTTAGAATTTAAAACCTGAACGTTATCAAGGTTTACAAATAAACCATTTAATTCTTCTTCAATTAGGTATTCTTCTTCATATGGAATTATATTTGGACCTGTTACAAAAATATCAACTATACCATCTCCAATAGTTATATTTGAATATACATACCCATTTTCATCAGTAATAGTATTCAATACTTCATTTTCACCATTTATAGTAATTAATATTCTAGCATTATCAACAGGATTACCTTCTTCATCAGATACATAAATATTATAATTATTACTACCTGGACTTAGCAGATTGGAAAATTCTAATTGTATTTGTCTAGGGTTTTGAGTCCAAAGCTGTAAAGAAGGATCACCTATTAAGTTATTCCAATATGAGAAGATTGTTACAAGATTATTAGGATTATTAGGATAGGTTTTTAATAAAGCTATTTTGCCATATGCTAAAGCTTCACCTGCAGTATAACCATTTAATGCAAATATACCATGATATATACCCATGTCAATTATGTTATTATAAGCAGTATGGGTTCCAGATGTAGCAGTACCTATAGCTGCTATTGCACCAGTTGGATTATTTACAGTACCACTTCTCACTATTGATTCGGTAAGTGTACTTTCTTCTTCAGAAAACGATCCCGTACCACACGTAATTAAGGTAGCAAATGGTAATTTCAGACTATTAGTTAATGAGTTGACTTCATTTCCATCAAATCCACTAACACCCCACCAGCCACGATAATTAAGATATGATACGCCATCATTAATAGTTTCAACCATCCATGAATCAATATCTTGACCATCATATTTTGTTATAATTTCATTAAAACCAGTACTTAGTATCGTTTCTCCAATATATTGATTGGTTATGATTGTAGAATTTCCGCTTGGATATGGATCTGCAATTAGTGCTGCTTTTTCTAACCAGGAATTATCAAAGTTAGGTATATCGAAAAATGTTCCCTGTTCATAGTGCAAAATCTTTTGTATTACAGTATTAAGTTGATCAAATGTTCTTATTGAGATTCTTCCTATTAAAATATCTGGTAGGATATCATTCCCATTTAATTGCGAGTATGGATGATCTCCTTCACCATTATAGCCCGAATAAATTTCAGTGAATGAGTCAATATTAAATTCTCCTCCATCATCTCCAATTAAACATACAAATTCAGGAGTAGGATTAAATGTGTTATATGCATTCGTAATATATTCTTTTATCTCAGATGACGTACTACCGCCTATTGTACCTGTTGAGACTTGATATACTTCGAACCCTTTTTTAATACGCCAATTTACTAAATCATTAAAATATGGACTTGAATGTGATGATCCGCCAGTAATGTAAAGTATTGCTGGTTTTTGATAATTATTAGAATTATCTCTTACTTCATTTACCGATAATTGATTAGCCATTTTCTCAAAAATCCTACTATTTCCAATAAGATTAATATTTTCTTCTGATGCAATTTCGTAAATAGTAAATTCTATATTATTGAATGTTATTTTAGAAATTTCAGTTTCAATTGTTGAATGGATAGATAGCGTATGAAATGTGTAATCCCTCAGGCTTCCAGTTTTTCTTATTTCAATTTTAGGATTGGGTACTAAAGATGAATCTCCTTTAATAATATTATAATCAAATGAATTGATTTCGACATTAATATCTCCGTTATGATGATAAAAAAAGGAATGATAATTTATATTATTATCTAATTTAAAAATCTTACTATCATTTTCTTCATGTTGTAATTCATTTGATTTAGATGGTGAAATATTCTCTAAATTAAAATTAAATTTAGTAAAATAAGGGCTACTTTGGATAACCTTTAATTTATTTGTATGGCTAGCAGCAATACAAATAGAACAAAATAATAATATTTTTATCAACTTATTCATTATTGAAAAATATAATTTCATTTACTTTAAATTTATGAATGAAGACTGTTGTAATTAGAGATATTAATCACAAATATTATACATAAATTTGTTTAGATACAATATTTCTTGTATTTAAAATTGATTTAATAATTTTATCTATATTTAGAATTTTTTCAAATCTAATTTAGTAACTTTATTATTTTAAATTAATAATATATTGAGACACACTTATATTATCGGAATTTATATTCAAGATATAGATTCCTGAAGCAAGGTTTGGAGAACTATTATAATTAATATTATTTAATCCAATATTTGAGATAATCTGATCATTCCAAATTATCTTACCATTTAAATCATTAATACTAATATAAGTTTCTGATATAAAATTTGAATAATAGTCAATTTGAATATAAGAATTAAATGGATTAGGGTAAATATTGATACTAGATATTTCATTTTTATATTCATTACTAATAGATAAATCATTGCATTCACCGATACTAAATTTAATTTCATTTGACGAAGTAAGGCCTTGAAAATAATTCCAGAAAATCAATGTATCGTCTTCTGAATGATTGATAAGGTCACCATTATATTCAAATTTAAAATTACAATCTTCCCAAAACTCAGTGTTAATTAAAAATAACTTAACTTTACCTGGTGCAAGATAAGAATTAAATTCCAAATCCCAAGTGTAATAATTTGACTCTAATATACTATTATCTTTAAATCTTATATCCTGAGTAAAGTTATTTACATTAAAGTCGTTTTCCCAGCAATCGCCTAAACTTATATCGTTATGCGGAAAAGTTAATCTACTCCAATTTCCAAGCGGTAAGGGTGGCTCAATAACATCAAAACCTACATCAAAGCAGTCAGTAGCAATATCTGAAAAGCCAGCAAAATTAAATGAATCGTATGAGAAAAACATTGAATCAATAAGTGTAGGATTAATCCAAGCCATATTCATTTCATATTTTGCTACAATCTGAATTCGAGATGTATGCTGGCAAATACTTATCGTAAAAAAAATAAATATAAGAAAATTTTTAATCAATATTATTTTTTTTGCCAAAGAGGCTTTCGGTGTTCTTTAAAAGCCTTAAGTGCTTCTAATCTGTCTTTTGTTCCTAATACTTTTAAATAGGATTCTTGTTCAATATTTAAACCATATTCTCTATCTTTATTAAAATTATTATTAATTGAATGTTTTGCAGATGATATTGCGAGTGGTGAATTTTCAATAATAATATTAGCCAATTTAATGGATTTTTTAATAGGAGTATTAGAAAAATCATCAATAAGCATAATTTCTAAAGCTTTTTTAAAATTTAAACATTCCCCTGTATAAATCATTTTTTTTGCTCTTTGAAGTCCTAATAGTTTTGGTAATCTATATGTACCTCCAGCTCCAGGAATAATACCAAGTCCTGTTTCTGGGAATCCAAATTTAAGAGTTGAGTCGGCAATTCGAAAATCAGCACTCAATGATAACTCAGCTCCACCACCCAAAGTCGCACCGGTTAACATAGCAATAACAGGTATATTTAAATCTTCTATATTATTAAAAGTACTGTTTATTTGTTTTAAGAAATTTAACGTCTCTGAATTACTAAAGGTCAGTCTTTCTTTTAAGTCTGCACCAGCGCAAAAGTGTTTTATTTTTGACCCTATAAGTAAACATCGAATTTTTTTATCATCTTTTATATAATTAATACATGTATTTAACTGGTTTAAGAATTCTTTAGAAATAGAATTTACTGGAGGATTATCAAGCCATATAATACTAATATTATAATTTAATGACTCTATATATACTAATCGAGATTTCATTTATAATAAATCACTTGGGAAATCAATTTTTAATTTTAACATTGCTTGTCCATAAGTTTTTCCTTGTGCATCATTAATTAATGTTTCAGACCCACCACCGCCTAAACTATCCTCAAGAATAAAGTTTAATGAATTTATATTATCAAGCTCATATCTAAATACTTTACCTTTAACTATAGATTTAAAATGCTCTTTTACTAAATCTTCTGTTATATTATTTTTAGCCCAATAATATATTTTTTTATTTTTAAAGAGAATACCCACGTTAGAGTGTCTTCCCTTGTCGCCAGATCTTGCATTAGCAATTTCACTTAATTCAATAATCATGATATTCCTATGATGTAATCAATGTTACTTTTGTTTGTATAAGTTCTTTAGGTATTAATGTTGGCCAATATGCTACAATGGGTTGAGCTTTTGGTCTTCCACCTGAAAAACCTGTTATTCCAGGAGGCCCGTTAGTAATAACAGGTGCAATTTCTTTACCAAAACGATCTACTTTCTTTTTGTTTTTATCCTTTACTCCAAGTCTTAAAACTATTTCAGATGGATTATCATTATTTACCGAGATATCTTTATGGCATGAATTAAATCCTAAAAATTCTGTTGAAGTATCTTCAAATGTACAATCTATATTTTCCAATCTTTTCCAAATAATGTTAGCAGTTAGCTTAGCTTTTTCTAATGCTTTTGGTCCAGATATTGTGAGTTGTCCAGATGCTTTATAACCAGCAAAATAACTTATTGCAACCTTGTATGTATCAGTAGCTTTAAATCCTTTTACATTATTAATATGTACTTTATCTTGTCCTAAATCTTCAAGATCAAAAGATGTGAAGTCTACACAAATATCAGGAGATATATATTTTTTTGGATTACCCATTTCATATAAAATTTGTTCACATATTGTTTCTTTATTTACTAAACCGCCACTACCCTTAGGTTTAGTGATGATAAAATCACCATAAGAATTAATTTCTGCTATTGGATAGCCAATATTAACTAAGTCTGGTACATTCCACCATTTAGAATAGTTACCTCCTGTACACTGAGCTCCACATTCAAGTATGTGTCCAGCTAGGGTACCAGAAGCAATTCTATTAATATTATCTTTAACCCAACCAAATTCATGGATTGCAGGGCCAAGTACAAGCCCTGGATCAGAAACTCTCCCGGCAAGTACAACTTCTGCTCCCATTTCTAATGCTTCTGAAATAGGAAAACTTCCAATGTATACATTTGCTGATGTAACTAAATCACGAATTCTTTCAAAGCTTTCACCTGTTTCTAAATTATTGAAGGATACACCTTTATTTTTCAATTCATCTATAGAATTAAAAATGTCATCACCTTCAATAAATCCTATTTTTAATTTATTTCCGCTATTTTTTGCTATTTGAATTAACTTGTTACTACAACTTTTAGGGTTTACGCCTCCTGCATTAGAGATTACTTTCACATTATTGCGTTTAATTAAATTTATTGAAGATTCAAACATATCAATAAAATCTTTTGCGTAGCCTAAATCTGGATTTTTTAGTTTCTGTCTCTGCATGATTGACATTGTAACTTCAGCAAGATAGTCTAGTGTAAGATAATCTAAATTTCCATATTTAAGTAAGTTGATAGGTGCTTCTATTGAATCACCCCAAAATCCTTGCCCATTTCCAATTCTTGTAATGTTTGACATTATACTTGTAGTACTCCAAATTTCGGTTCTGGTAAATTTGTTTGATGATTTACAATTTCTAATGATTTAATTAAGATATTTCTAGTATCTTGAGGCATTATAATTTCATCTACCCATAATCTTGCAGCACCATATTTAATATTCTCTTGTTTATCAAATTGTTTTTTAATTTCACTGTACAATTGATTTTTTTTTTCATCATCTACACTACCCATTTTAGATAATTTAATCTGGAGAAGAGTTTTTGCTGCTTGAGAACCTCCCATAACTGCAATTTTTGCTGAAGGCCATGCATACATAAATCTGGAATTATAAGAACGGCCTGACATAGCATAATTTCCTGCACCATAGGAGCCTCCAATTACCAAAGTAATTTTGGGAATAATTGAATTGGATACTGCATTTACTAGCTTTGCTCCATTTTTTGCAATTCCACCCCATTCTGCATCTTTTCCCACCATAAAACCATTAACATCATGAATAAAAATTATTGGAATTTTATCTTGATTACAGTTCATTACAAATCGCGCACCTTTGTTAGCTGAATCTGAATATATTACCCCCCCCATTTGCATTTCTCCAGTTTCTGTTTTTTGTATATACCTTTGATTTGCGACTATTCCGACATTAAAACCTCCTATTTTTGCTGTACCACATATTAAAGTTTTCCCATAGGATTTCTTATATTCATGAAATAAACTATCATCTACAATTCTTGCAATAATCTCCAAAACATCATATTGACCAGGATTCAAAGGATCCATGATTCCTAAAATATCGTCAATATTAAAACTTGGAGGATTAGATTTTGACCTGTAAAATGCTCTTTCTTTGGAGAAATTTATATAACTTAAAACTGTCTTTATCCTATTCAATGCACCTATATCATCTTTTTCATGATAATCAGTAGTTCCACTTATAGAGCTATGAGTTCTAGCTCCTCCTAAAGTATCTATATCTATATCCTGTCCGATTGCTGCTTTGACTAATGCGGGTCCTGCAAGAAACATACTAGAACCTTCTACGATTATATATTTATCACACATTACTGGTAAATATGCCCCACCAGCTACGCATGGACCCATTACTGCAGCGATTTGAGTTATACCTTGGGCAGACATTCTTGCATTATTATAGAATATTTTACCAAAATGATTTTCATCTGGAAAAACTTGCTCTTGAAAAGGAAGAAATACCCCTGCGCTATCAACTAAATATATTATTGGTAAATTATTTTCTAATGATATCTGTTGAGCTCGAAGTGTTTTTTTTAAACTTATTTCAAAGTATGCACCTGCCTTAACGGTAGCATCATTAGCTACAATTACAGAGCTTAATCCATCAATAACACCTATACCCGTTATAACTCCTGCTGCAGGCGGAGAACCTACATCCTTATACATATCATAAGCAGCAAAACGACCAAATTCTAAAAATTCTGTATTATCATCAATTAAGTAATCAATTCTTTCACGAGCCAACATTCTACCCTTTTGATGTTGACGGTCTATTGCTTTTAATCCACCACCTTGATTTATAAGTTTAATTTTAATATTGAAAGATTCTATTAAATTGTTAAATTTATCTTTATTAGAATTAAACTTATCTAAGTTGTTTTCTTTTATATGAGAACCTATTTTAGTCAATTTCTTCCCAAGCTCCCATGGTTTGGTATTTATTTATTCTAATATCTACTAATCTGTTAATTGGTATAGATGTTAATTCGATTACTTTTTCTATAATATATTTTTTTACATTTATTGAGATTTGTTCGAAATTATGATGAGCTCCTCCTAATGGCTCTTCGATTATATCATCACAGATACCCATCTCTTTAATATCTTTTGCAGTAACTTTCATCGCATCTGCAGCTTGTTCTGCTCTTGAAGCGTCACGAAATAAAATAGAAGCGCATCCTTCGGGTGATATAACTGAATACCATGTATTTTCTAAGCAAGCAATTTTATCTGTAACTCCGATACCTAATGCACCACCTGAAGCTCCTTCTCCTATTACAATACTAATTGTAGGTACTTTCAATAGTGCCATTTCAAATAAATTTTTAGCAATCGCCTCAGCTTGACCACGTTCTTCAGCTCCTAATCCAGGATAGGCTCCAATTGTATCAATAAGAGTTATAATAGGTATATTAAATTTTTCAGCTAACTTCATTATTCGAAGTGCTTTTCTATATCCTTCTGGACGAGGCATTCCAAAATTTCGGAATAATTTTTCTTTTGTAGTTTTTCCTTTTTCTTGACCAATAATAATAACTTTATGCCCTTCAATTTTAGCCATTCCAGCGATAATTGCTTTATCATCGGAATAAAGTCTATCTCCATGAATTTCAATCCATTCATCTGTAATTGAATTAATAAAATCAGATGTATGTGGCCTTTTGGGATGTCTAGCTAATTGTACCTTTTCCCATCTTGATAAATTTGAATAAACTGAAGATTTTAGCTTATTATGTTTTAATATCAATTGATTAATTTGTGATGATACATCCATTCCCGTTTTTAAAGCTGTACTTTTTAATGTTTCAATTTTTTCCTCTGAATCTCTCAAAGGAGCTTCGAAATCTAATATGTATTTTGACATTCTATATATTGAATAATGATTTTAAAATAATTTCTAAATCTAATAAAAAAGATTGATTCCTAACATAATAATCATCAAATAATTTCAAATCTCTTTTTGAATTTGGAGATTTGATATGCCCTAAACCAGTCAATCCTGGTTTAAATTTTAAATTAGGTCTCTTGTTATCAATATTTATTTGTTGGCAACCCACAAATGACATTTCCCCAAAAAGTATTGGATATAAAGTTAATAAGTTTTTAATAATTTTTTTATTTGATTTAAAGTAATATATTTTTAAATATGAATTTTTATTATTCCATATTAATTTACAATTTACTCTATTAATTATATATAATAAAAACTGCAAAGGTAAAGATAAAAAAATAAAAATTGATGCAAAAATAATATCAAAAATTCTTTTGGATATTAAGTTAAATTTATCGAATAAGGGTATTTCTAAGTCAATCAACTTAATTGGGCCAATATGTTCGGAAATTCCTTTACCAATTAAAAGATTATCTTCCGTAGAAATATATTTAAATATAATATTTAGGTCTTTAGTCCTTCTAAATAATTCAAATAAAAGATCACCAGAATATAAACTTTCAGGTATTACAATTTCATTTAATTTGTATTTTTTTATTATATCCTTAATTTGGTGTATTCTTCCAATTATTTCACTCCCATCAATTAATTCAACCTTATTTTTACCATATTTTATATATCCTATAAGATTGAAATTTATAGATGGACTATTTATTAAAATTTTACCTATATTTGAAGCTTCATCTGAAGTACCTATTATCGCGATATTTCTAGTAAATAATGGTGTAAATTGAGAAATTGATGAACTTTTATTTCTAAATCTAAGAATTGCAAAAATTCTCCATCCAGGAATTATTAAGCTTGATATAATAGATGCCAAGAATAACACTACTCTTGAGTATGCGATTGAAGATATATAGTAAACAAGAACAGAAGAAATAAAAAATGTTAAAATAGATGATGCAAATGCCCGACCATATGATGCTAATCTTTCTGAATACAGTTTGAAGTTAAATGCTGTAATTATCCAAATAAAAATAAAGCAAAGAATTAAAGGCCAATGTTTAATTAATAATAATTTATCAATAGATTGATTATATTGGTATGAATACCACAATGAAATTGAAATTAAAAAAGAAAATAGAATCAATAAATTATCAATTAAAAAAGTAATTATCTTAGTTTGATTTTGTCTAAAGTATGATTGAATTAAATGTCCTATTATGCCCACTTTTATTAATAACCATGTTATTGGCCAATATTTAAATTTGCTTTTATGTTTTTGAAAAAATAATGACATAGAATCATGGAATATTTTTATGGTATCAAAGGGAGCATGCTTATGGCTTTCACCTTTAAAGTGAATAACCTTTGCTCTTGGGTAATATATAATTTTCAACCCATCATCCTTAACTCTAGTACAAAAATCTGTATCCTCGAAATATAGAAAAAACGATTCATCAAAGCCATTTAGATTATTATAGATATTTTTACTGAATAACATACATGATCCGCTAACTGCATCTACGTTAGAGATTTTATTTTCATCTATAAATGTTTGATTATAAGCCCCAAAAAATTTTGATTTTGGAAACAGGTTACTTAGACCAAAGAATTTAGAAATTCCAATCCATAAAGATGGAAAAGATCTTTTTGAAGCAAGTTGAGTTGTACCATCTGGATTAATTATCTTAGCACCAACCACTCCGATATCTTCTTTATTTATATAATAATTATATAGTTCTCTAAAAGTACTATTTTCAACAACAGTATCTGGATTTAGTAAACATATATATTCACCATTACTACTTTCTACGCCAATATTAACAGCTTTAGAAAATCCTAAATTCTCACTATTTTCAATTATTCTTACATTAGAAAATTCCTTTTTCACCATGGCATGAGATTGATCAAAACTATAGTTATCTATAACAATTACTTCGATTGGAAAATCTATCTCAGAATTAAAAATAGATTTTAAGCATTGTCTAAGAAATGTTTTTACATTATAACTCACAATGATGATACTTAGCATTACTTGATCCTGAAAATATTTTCTATTCTCAATTTTAAAACAACCCAAGCAGCTTCATATATTATTTTTTTGGTCATTTTGGACTTTCCAACTGTTCTGTCTACAAATACAATTGGAATTTCTTTTAAACTAAATCCATTTCGCTTAGTTTTAGTATTCATTTCAATTTGAAACGAATATCCTTCTGACTTAATTTCCATTAAATTAATTGACTTAAGAACTTTAGAATTAAAACACTTAAAGCCTCCGGTTGCATCAATTATTGGAAGTCCAATTATGATTTTAGCATATAAATTTGCAAAATATGATAATAATAGTCTTCTCATGGGCCAATTTACCACATTAATGCCATTTACATAACGGCTGCCAATGACAACATCAGAGGTATTTGCTTCTTTTAATAATCTTGGAATATCTTCTGGATTATGTGAAAGGTCTGCGTCCATTTGAATAATCTTATCATAATTATTTTCTAGTGCCCATTTAAATCCAGTACAATATGCAGTACCAAGGCCTAATTTCTCTTTTCTCTCTATTAAATGAAGATTAGAATGTATTTTCATTTTTTTCTTAACTATTGATCCAGTACCATCTGGAGAATTGTCATCAATAATTAATACATCATAATTTGGATTTATATTCCAAATTTGACTTAATAGTTCTAAAATATTTTCTTTCTCGTTATATGTAGGGGATATAATTAATATTTTCAATTTTCGAAATTTATCCGTTTAATTTGTTTAAGACTATAATCTAATGTGTATGTTTGAACACCAATCTCACTAATAATTTTATTTGAATTTAAATCAGAATTAAAGGGTCTTATAGCTATTTGATTCAAATCTTTTGTTAAAATTGGATTAATTAAAGTTTCATCTAACTTAAATGTTTTAGCGATTAATCTAGCAAAATCTAGTCGAGACTTTTTATCATCACTTCCATAATGAAACAATCCTTTAGTTTTCATGATAATACATTGTCTTATTGCTTGTGCAAATGCTGTTGTCCAGGTTGGATTACTAATTTGATCAGTTACTACATTTATTTGTTTATTTTGTTTCAAACTATTATAAACCCATGATACAAAACTAGAATTAGATTTTAAATTATTACCAAATAATACATTCGGTCTTAAAATTAACCAATTATAATCAGTTCCACGTAAATAATTTTCTGCTTCAAGTTTAGTTTTGCCATAATAAGATTTAGGATAAGTTGGATCAAATTCTGAATAATCTCCTTTCTCCCCATCAAAAACATAATCCGTAGATATTTGGATTATATGGGTTGTTTTTGAAGAAAATTTAACAAGGTTTTTTAGCCCTTTAACATTTACTTTAAAGGCAGTATCTTTATCAGTTTCACATTGATCAACATTAGTGAAGGCAGCTGAATTAATGACTACATCTGGTGAAAATTTTTGAAATGTAGACTGAACATCATTTGAGTTTGATATATCAACCGAAATTTCAGAATTTTCAAATAATTCAGCTCCTTTTTTATTAATGTTAATGCAAGGAATTACATAGAAATATGGAGATAATTCGACATAGATGGATCTACCTAATTGACCATTTGCTCCAAAAAGTAAAATCCTTTTTTTTTGCATTATCCTAGTTTACATCCATTTGCTTTGAATGCATCTAATTTTTCGGCTAAGCCGTCATTTGTTAATGAAAACATTTCAGCACATAAAATAGCGGCATTTATTGCTCCAGCTTTACCAACTGCAACAGTTGCTACTGGTACACCTTTTGGCATTTGAGCAGTAGATAGCAATGCATCCATACCGCCAGAAACACCACCGGGCATTGGAATTCCAATCACAGGTAAAGAAGAATGAGCTTTTAAAGCTCCTGCTAAATGTGCTGCCATTCCAGCACCACCTATCAAACAGCCATATCCATTTTTTCGGGCATTTTTAGCAAATTTGCCAACTTCATCAGGGTTACGATGAGCAGACAAAACATGAAGCTCCCACTCAATCCCAAAATGCTCAAAATATGGGTCAGCTGCCATAACTATATCTTTATCAGTTATACTACCGATTAGTATAGCTACTTTTTTCATTTACATTACTCCTTTTATTTTAATTTATTAATTACTGATTATTGTTTTTTATTTTTAAAATGTAATGAAATTAGAATGCTCCAAAATTAATTCTAATTCTTTTACCATTAAAATTTTAGACTTTCCAGGATTATTGACATATCCTGTCAGAAAATATACTTTCTTTTTAGATTTATTTTCAAATATATAAGAAACAAATGGCCCCCCTGTATTTGCTTCAATCTGTCCATATACACCAGTTAAAACCTTCTTATTAATTTTTTGATTAATATGATGATCTCTATAATGATTGCTAATTTCCACATTCTTCATAGTATTTACAATTAGTGAATCAAATTTATCCCAATATATTTCAGGATTTGTTTTGTTTGGTAAATCAATTTCATGGATAGTAATCCACCTGTAAGGAAAGACTCGACCAATCCAAAGAAAGTTATTCAGGCTATCTTTTTTTACTTTAATATAATCCATTGAAATAGGGATTTCTAAATCAAACCAATTTTTAGCTAAATCAATTAGTTCATAATTTTTATTTTTTTTCACCTCTTTTTTCCAAATATTATATTCTATTTGTTTTAAATACTGGTCATGGATCCAATTTAAGTTTGTATCTAAAATGGTTTCGAAATGGATTGGATCTTTAGCTTTAATCCCAGAAACAACTTGATTATAGGCGTATAAATCTCTTGAAACAAATACTGGTTTTTTAGATTCTATAACATGATTAAATTTTGTTAAAAATTTATCCAGGGTGGTATCTACGGGAGTTTCCAAGGATAGAAAAAGTAAATTCCTGTGTTTATAAAATTCTTCTAAATCATTAAATGTTTTTATTTTAACATTTAAATAAGGCTCAAACTGAGGACAATAACGACCTTTAGAATTGAAATAGTTATCGATTAATTTAGATGTAAATATTCTATCTTCTGTAGAGGTGAACACTATCAAGTCATTTGCTACGCCAACAGCTTCTTTTTTTAACTCGCAACTAAACGTTAATAATGCTAATATAATTAATATTTTTTGCATGTTACCATAATAGTTGAAGATTTTTTGGTACCAAAGAAAAAAGTATTAATAAAGCAATTCAAACCAATTATTATAGATTTAATAAATTTTATAAAATCTAATGATTTATGACTTAACAATATATTATAGAAGGAATCATGGACAAGAGCATTCTTCCTAACTATTTTAAAATTATGTTTATTTAGAAGCTTAGTTAATGAATTATTGTCAAAATGATATAGATGTCTAGGTGCATCATAGGGAGCCCATTTTTCTTTAAAATATTTTCTTTCAACGGCATTATGATTTGGAACTGCTAAAACAAAAATTCCATTTTTATTAAGTTTATCGTTTAAAAATTCAAATATTTTATCAAGTTCATGAATATGCTCTAAAGCATGCCACATTGTGATAATATCAAATTTTGCTTCAATTTCATTAAGATTATTATAAAACTCAATATTTCCATTGTAATTTGAAAATTTATCCTGCAGTGTTGTATCAAATCCTTTTAGGCTCATGAATTCCGCAAATTCGCCCTTTCCACCACCAATATCTAATAAATTTCCAGATTGATGGTGAAGGATTATAACAAAATGCTTAAATCGTAATGCAACTTGCTGAACTAAAGAATAAAGAACATCTATTAAACTATTTCCTTTATTTCTATGAGGGTCATAATCAGCATTTTCATAATATTGCGATATTTCGTCCTCTGTTGGTCTTGGATTTAAAAAAATCAATCCACAATTACATTTTACAATATTAAATTGATTATCTTCATGTTCATTAAATCTGTCACCTACTGAAATGTAATCCTTGAAATCCTTAGTCTCACAAATTGGACAATTAATTGTTTCCATTAATCCACCATCTCAAAATCTGCCATTCCAAGTTGAATATTTACATTCACAACTTTAATTTCAACAGCATCTCCAATATGATACTCTTTTTTATACCTTCTCCCTCTAAAAATATATTTTGAAGGTTCATATATATAATAATCATCTAAAAGTGATTTTAAAGAAACAAACCCATCCACCAAAATTTCATCTAATTGAATAAAGAGTCCTTTGGGGGTTAATCCACTAATCACACCAAAAAAATATTCACCAATATAATTACTTAAAAATCTTAGTTGCTTTCTTTTAATATAATCACGTTCGGCATTCATAGCATTTACTTCTAGCCTCGAACACTCTCTTGAAATATTTTTAGCATCTTCAAGTTTATATTCTTTGTTGTTTATCATTTTCTTTAAAAAACGATGTACAATTAAATCCGGATATCTTCTAATTGGTGAAGTAAAATGGCAATAATGATTAAATGATAGTCCAAAATGTCCTTTATTTTTAGGATAATAGTTTGCTTTTGGCATTGCTCTCAATGCGAGCTGTGCAAAGAGTTTTTCTGTTTTTAATCCCTTAATTGCATTAAACATTTTATTTAGAGTAATATTTTTTTGAATTAATTTCTGCTTTACATCTTTAGGAGTATTGGATTGAATCAATGTCTGTCTAATTTCTTTCACATCGATTTCTTTAGGTTTCTCATGGTTTCTAAATGGAAACCCTTTAAATTTTTGACCATAATTTTTGGCTATAATTTTATTCGCCAAAAGCATTAACTCTTCAATTAAATGATGGCTATCTAATATTTCTTTTTGTAATATCTGTTCAGGAATACCGTCTTTTCCAATTTTAATTTCCGCCTCTGGAATATTGAAATCCAAACTGCCCGATTTAATTCTATTTTTCCTTAGATAGTTTGTAATCTTTTGAAGTTTTTCTATAGGTTTATAATATTGGTCATCTTCATCAATTTTCCCAATTTGCTCATAAGAATATTTTTTATCAACATTAATTATTGATTCTACCAATTTAAATTTAACAATATCATATTTAGGATTCAACTCAACTAACAATGATAATGCAAATCGGTTTTCCTTTTCCTTTAATGAACATAGGCCATTACTTAATTCTTCTGGAAGCATTGACACACAATAATCTGGAAAATATACGCTTGTCCCTCTTTTTTTAGCTTCTTTATCTATAGCTGATTTTTCAATTACATATTCAGAAACATCTGCAATATGTATTCCCACTTCTGTATTGTTTTTTAATTCTCTAATAGAAATTGCATCATCATGATCTTTAGCAGTTTCAGGATCTATTGTAATAGTTGGTAATTTAGTTAAGTCAATTCGAGATTTTGCGTTGATAACATTTTCAGAACTATATATAGCTGTTTCCGTTTTTACTTCCTCAGGAAATTTTAAATCCAATTTATATTTTGATGTTATAATCTGTAAATCCATTTTAGGATTTTGAGAGTCACCTATAATTTTAGTTATTTTAACAGGAATTTCTTTAGGAGGTTTTTCCCAATTTATAACTTCAGCTTCAACCCAAGTAAAATCCTCAGGCTCAATTCCCTTTAAATCTTGAATTACAAATCCTCGATTAGCTAATTTATGTGAAGGTTCAAGAATAAATCTGTTATATTTTTTCTGAACATAACCTTGAATAATCTTGTTCGAACGGGATAAAGTTTCAATAACTTCACCGTTAATTCTATCTTCATATTCATACTTAATTTTAACTTTTACAGTGTCACCATGTAAAGCTCCACCAAATTGGCCAGAGCCTACAAATGCTGACTTCTCTTCTCCATCAACAAAGCCCTTACCGGATTTTGAAATAGAAAGATTGCCAATTAAATATGATTCCGGAGAAGTATAAATAAACCTACCACCGTGAACTTTTGTAATTGAACCTAATTTATTTAAGGATTTTAACTCGTTTCTAAACTGAGGATAGTGTTTAGATTTTACACGAAGTATACTGGCTAACTCCCTTTTTTTAAAAGCATAATCGGAATTAGATTTCAAAAAATCTAAAATCTTATTTTCAAATTTACCTGAAATAACAGATACTATTTAGTTGAAGAATTTTTATATAAAATTGTTGAGCCTAATATTACCATAATCAATGATATAATCTGTGCACCAGATAATCCAAATATATATTTTGGATTTACACGGATAAACTCAATGAAAAATCTTGAAAGTCCTACAAGAACTAAATATTTTGATATTTGACTACCTTTAAAATTATCATTATGACGAATTTTATATAAATAAAGAAATGATATAAAATAAGCTAAAAACTCATATATTTGAGTAGGATGCACAGGAACAACCGTAGGCGGTAACCCGTTGGGAAATGCTATACCCCAAGGTAAATCAGTCTGCTTTCCATAATCATCACCTACTAATAAACAGCCAATCCTACCAATTGCATGACACAAGGCTAGATAAGGAGCGATCCAATCTGCAACTAAAGGCCAATTTAAATTATGTTTACGTATATACATAGTGACAGCAATAGTTCCTCCAATTAGGCCACCATAGAAGACCATACCTGCTCCAAAATTTTGAATTCCTGCAGCTATTAAACTTAGATTTAAAGTGAATATTCCTTTTATTATATTAATTAAACCATTAAAATTTTGCAGTCCATAACCAGAAGGTATATTTTCAATTATATAATATAATTTGCCACCAAGTATTCCGCCTATAGCTGCATTGAATGTTAAGTCCTCAGCTAACATTGGATCTCTCCCTAAATAAATCATATCTTTTTTTAATAGATAATTACCTGTTAAAAATGCAACCACCAACATAAATCCAAAGGATGAAATTACAAAATCTCCAAATCTTAATAATTCAGGATACATTTATTTTTCCTTAACTAATTTCATAAATTTGTTAATTAATCTTTACTTTCCACATTTAAAAATAAATAACAACAATATTCTATTATATAATAAGATTTTCCATTAATCCTCATTATTATTATTTTTATAAATAAGTATAATAATGAGGATTAATGGAATTCCAAAAATGAAACTGAGGTATTTGCTTTGCTGAAATTTATTGTGGAATTGCTCATTTACCGAAAGCTCATTTTCATGTTTAAAACCTGTTGAATTATTATCACCATGAGTTTTATCAGTTAATATTTGATCTAAAATTTGAATTGAAGTCAAATTACTTTCTTTTTCATATTGAAAATCAATTTGAAATATATCATTAGCATAATAACCTAAAAATTCTTTTCTATGATATTTTAAATTATATTCATCATTAAATACTTCAGCATCTTTAAGAAAACTGTTAAAAGATTTCACTCCTAGTGGTTGTTGAATCAAAATATAATATTTTTCGATATTTCTATCAGAATTCAAATTATAATAAAATTTTCTACTGCTTCCTGTTTTATTTATTTTAACATAAAATTGACAATAATATTGATTCTGTTTTATTTCTAAACTTAAAACTTCTTTAGTATTTAGTTTCTTTTCTATTAAACTACCATCATTATCTAATTCAAAAATAGATTTTGATATATTTGGTATTTTAAAATTAATGTTATAAGGTATCAGAGAATCTGGTATGTTAAACTGAAGCATTACTAAGCATTCAGGACTATCGTACTCTGGAAAAAAACCTAATACAAAGTCAAATCTTTCAAATACCGGTTTAGTAAACATAAAACTAAAAAATATACTAAATATAAAATTATAATAAACTTTGATTTTTACATTCCTTTTAATACAATAAAATCATATACTATGTGTGATATAACACTAATACCAAACCCTCTGAAAATAAATAAAACTCCTAAATAAAAACCTGCAGTAAATCTTAATAAAAAAGTTGACCAATCAAAAATATCACCAAAATTACCGATGTAATGAAATCCACTAAATAAAAATGAGGATAATAATATTAATAAAAAAGTTAGTTTAATTTTATTAATTTTTAAAACAAGTAAAATTAAATAAGATACTAAACCTATAAATAAAAATCTAAATATAAATTCCTCAAAAATACCTGCACCTATTGCAAGGTAGAGTTTCTCTAAAATACTTAAATTACTTAAACCTAAAATTAAAAGACTTGGTTTATTTACAAAAATAATAAATAATACTGAGCCAAAAATAAGTCCTTCAAAAATCATCAAAGTTAAATAAAATATATTAAAACTATTCTTTGAGAGATTTTTTTTTGCTTTTACGAAAAATATAATAGAAATAAGAATTAAAGTCAGAACTAATAATAAATCGCCTATTTTGCCGAAAAGTAGAAAAAACTGTCTTATTAAAACATCTGCTCCATTCCTTAATTCAAATGGAAAGTTATAATTAACTGAAAATCCAAGTAATTCATATACCATTAATAATGGGAAAATAAGAATTAAATTATATATAAAATCATTTGTTGATTTAAAATAATTTTTAAAATTCAATTTAATCTTGGTCAATCTTAAGAACAGCTAAAAATGCTTCCTGAGGAATTTCAACATTCCCAACTTGCTTCATTCTCTTCTTACCTTTTTTCTGTTTTTCTAAGAGTTTTCTTTTTCTTGATATATCACCTCCATAACATTTTGCTGTAACATTTTTCCTTAATGCTTTGACTGTCTCTCTTGCAATAATCTTTGAACCAATAGATGCTTGAATTTTTATTTCAAACATTTGCCTATGAATTATTTCTTTTAATTTTTTACACAATGCAGCTCCTTGTGAATATGCATGTTGTTGGTGTACAATTAAAGATAAAGCATCAACAATCTCATCAGCAATTCTAATATCAAGTTTCTGTAAATTCCCGTATCTATATCCTATTATTTCATAATCAAATGAAGCGTATCCTCTTGAAATTGATTTTAATTTTTCAAAAAATTCAAAAATTACTTCACCCAATGGCATTTCAAAGAATAGCTGGACCTTAGAGGTCGTCAAGTAGTTTGTGGACTGATAAATACCTCTCTTATCAATACAAAGTTTCATTATACCTCCAATATATTTAGCAGGAGTTATAATCTCAGCCCTAATGTATGGTTCGTTTACATTTTCAATATCACCGCTTACGGGCATATCTGCAGGATTATCTACTTTTATTAGTTTTTCAGTTTTTAAATAAACATTATACCGAACATTAGGAGATGTCGTAATTAAATTCATATTAAATTCACGTTCAAGTCTTTCTTGAACTATTTCTAAATGCAGTGGACCTAAGAATCCACATCTAAACCCAAATCCTAATGCTGCCGATGTATTAGGCTCAAAAGCTAGCGCAGAGTCATTTAAAATCAGTTTTTCAAGAGAAGATCTTAAATCCTCGTAATCATTAGTATCTACGGGATATATACCCGCAAAAACCATAGGTTTTATTGGCTGGTACCCAGCAAGCGCTTTATTAGCTCTGTTATTTTTTGTCGTTAATGTATCTCCAACCTTTATTTTTCTAACATCTTTAAGATTAGTAATGATATATCCTACATCTCCTGATTCTAATCTTTTAACAGGAACTTTATTCATTTTTAAAATACCAACTTCAGCAATTTCGTGCTGGATTGTCTGATCAGCAAAATATTGGGCTATCATACCCTTTTCTAAGAAACCTTCATATACTCTAACATAAGGTATAACTCCTCTAAATTGGTCGAATGTTGAATCAAATATCAAGGCCCTAACGCCATCTTCTTCTGATTCTTTTGGTGGTGGAACTCTATCGATTATTGCATTAAACACTGATTGAATAGCGATACCAGACTTTGCACTTATCTTTAAAATATCTTCTTCATTACAACCAAGTAAGTCTATAAACTGTTCGACTGTTGAATCTAAATCTGCTGCAGGCATATCAATTTTATTTATTACTGGTATAATTTCCAAGTCTGCATCAAGCGCAAGATAAGTATTAGAAACTGTTTGTGCCTCAACCCCTTGAGCTGCATCAACTAACAATAAAGCTCCCTCGCAAGCAGCTAGACTCCTAGATACCTCGTAGGTAAAATCGACATGACCTGGTGTATCTATTAAATTAAATATAAATTCTTCTCCGTTAAAATGTTTATAATTCATCTGTATTGGATGTGATTTAATGGTTATTCCACGTTCTCGCTCCAAATCCATATCATCAAGTACCTGGCTTTGCATATCTTTTTCTGATATAGTTTGAGTAAATTCTAGCATTCTATCTGCAAGAGTAGATTTACCATGATCAATGTGTGCAATAATGCAAAAATTTCTAATATTATTATTTTTCACAGTATAAAATTTACCAAGTTTAGTGTAAATCTTCACACAATGAATTGCGAGTATTAATTTATCAATATAAAAATAATATAAATATGTCAATATTTGGATTTATTTTTAAACTTTAGTCTATTTTTTAAGTATAATAAACGACTTATGTATTTTTTTCTACTATTTTCTAAAAAGGAATAAAAATGGATTTCAAAGTAAATCTTGATGTTGCTAAAGAGCATGGCTTGACTAGCTCCGAATATGAACATATATGTGAAATTCTTGGTAGAGTTCCAACATATGTTGAAATTGGTATTTATTCTGTTATGTGGAGTGAACATTGTTCTTATAAAAGCTCTATTAAAGTACTAAAAACTTTACCTCGCGATGGTGAACGCCTTCTTGTCGCTGCTGGAGAAGAAAATGCCGGTCTTGTTGATATTGGAGATAACTTAGCATTAGCATTTAAAATAGAATCTCACAACCATCCCTCTGCTGTTGAACCTTACGAAGGAGCAGCTACAGGAGTCGGAGGGATTTTAAGAGACATATTTACAATGGGTGCTAGACCATTAGCTAATATGAATTCATTACGCTTTGGTAGTTTAAATAATCCTAGAAATAGATTTTTATTAGAAAATGTTGTTGAAGGAATAGCTGACTATGGTAATTGTGTTGGAATTCCTACCGTAGGCGGTGAAGTTGTAATTGAAGATACATTCTCAAGCAATCCATTAATCAATGCATTTACCTTAGGTGTTGTAAAGCATGATGAAACAATTTCTGCAATCGCAAAAGGATCTGGAAATCCAGTATTTTTGGTTGGTGCAAAAACTGGTAGAGATGGAATTCATGGTGCAACATTTGCATCGGTTGAATTAACCGATGAATCTGAATCTAGTAGAAGTAATGTTCAAGTAGGTGATCCATTTACTGAAAAATTGCTACTAGAAGCATCTTTAGAATTACGAGGAAAAAAATGGTTAATTGGGATGCAAGATATGGGAGCAGCAGGTATAACATGCTCTTCCTCTGAAATGGCAGCTAAAGGTGAATGCGGAATTAAATTAAATCTCAATAAAGTACCATTAAGAGAAAATAATATGAACGCATATGAAATAATGCTTTCTGAGTCTCAAGAAAGAATGCTTATTGTTGTTAAAAAAGGTTTTGAAATCGAACTTGAAAAAGTATTTAAAAAATGGGATTTACATTGTACTCAAATTGGTGTAGTTACAGAAACAAAAAAATTAGAAATTGAATTTAATGATAAAATTTTAGCAGAAATTCCAGTTGACACATTAGTCCTAGGTGGCGGTGCTCCTCAATATGAATTGCCAGTTTCAGTACCTGAGTACTTTGTTTCACAAAACAACTTAGATATTGAAAAAATACCTAAACCAAAAAACTATAACAAAGTATTATTAGACTTATTATCTGCTCCTAATATATGTAGTAAAAAATACATATATGAACAATATGATTCTACAGTGAGAACAAATACAATAATTGGCCCAGGTCAAGATGCGGCAGTAATTCGAATTAAAGGAACAGATAAGTCTATTTCTATGTGTACAGACTGCAATAGTCGCTATGTATATTTAAATCCAAAAATAGGTGGACAGATAGCAGTTGCAGAGTCTGCAAGAAATGTAGTTTGCTCTGGAGCAGAACCATTAGCTATAACAAATTGTTTAAATTTTGGTAATCCAAATGACCCAGAAATATATTGGCAGTTCAAAGAAGCTGTAGCAGGAATGGGAGAAGCTTGTAGAACTTTCAACACACCTGTAACAGGAGGCAATGTAAGCTTTTACAATGAAAGTTCTCTAGGTGCAGTTTACCCTTCACCTGTTATTAGTATGGTTGGATTATTGGAAAATAAAAATCATATTACCACAATGGATTTTAAAGATGATGGAGATTTTATTTTAATAATTGGCTCTCTTAATGGTCATATCGGTGCATCTGAATATTTAAAAATCATTCATAATAAAATTGAAGGACCAATACCACCACTTGATTTAGAATTTGAAATGCGTGTTCAGGATGTGTGTTTAGAAGCAATAAAAAAGGGGGTAATAAAATCTGCTCATGATATATCAGATGGAGGTCTAGCTGTTTGTATTTCAGAGTCATTAATTTCAAATAATAATAATTTAGGCGCTAAAATAGATATAACAAGAAAATTGAGAGATGACGAGATACTTTTTGGAGAGTGCCAGAGTGCAATTGTTGTATCTGTAGAAGAAAAAGATTTAATTCATTTAGTCACTATTGCTCAAAAATACGATATTCCTACTCAAAGTATAGGTAAAGTTATTGATAAGCCTAAATTATTAATTAACGATTTAATTGATATTGATTTAAGTAAAATAAAAGATAGTTATAATAATTCTTTAAAAAATAAATTATAATAATTAGATGACTGAAAATAGAATTTTTTTTAATAGTTCTTCACTACCAACAATCGGTGTAGAATTAGAACTACAAATATTAGATAAAGATAGCTATGAATTAGTTTCAGGAGCTCCAAAAATATTAGAAGATTATAATGAGGATCCTAGGATCAAAGAAGAACTTCTCGATTCAATTATTGAAATCAATACAAATATTTGTAAAAATGTTAAAGAAGTTAATTCAGATTTAAAGGAAACCTTGAGTAAAGTCTATAAAAGTGCAGATAAATATGGTTTTGAAATATTATCTATGGGAACACATCCATTTTCTCGCTGGAATGAACAATCTATCTCAAGTAACCCAAGATATCATAACCTGATAGACCGAATGCAATGGCCACTAAGAAGACTTTTAATTACAGGAGTGCATGTTCATATAGGAGTAGATTCAGGAGAAAAAGCAATAGCAATTACAAATGGTTTAACTAGATATATACCTCATTTCATAGGTTTATCAGCTAATTCTCCAATACATGATGGTGAGATTACAGGGTTAGCTTCCACTAGAACAAAAATTTTTGAATCTATGCCAACTGCGGGACTACCTGAATCTTTAAGAAATTATAGTGAATTTCAAAAATTTATGAGAACACTACAAAAAGCAAATACTATTGAATCCATAAGAGAAGTATGGTGGGATATTAGACCTCATCCAATGTTTGGTACTGTTGAAATCAGGCTTTTTGATTCAGTCCCATCTTTAAAACAGATATCTCAATTATCTGCATTTACACAATGTTTAGTAGTCGCTATATCAAATCATTATAATATGGGTACTCAACTTCCATTATTAGATCCTTGGATAATACAAGAAAATAAATGGCGAGCTACAAGATATGGCTTAGAAGCAGATATAATAATTGATGAGAATGGTACTCAAATCTCTTTAAAATCAGAAATTATTGCAACAATAGAAAGAATTATGCCTATTGCTTCTAAATTAGAATGTAAAGAATACCTAACAAGCTTATTAAATCAGCTTAATAATGAAGTTCCTCCATATAAAAAACAATTAGATTTATATAACATAGATAATGATTACAAAAATGTTATACATTATTTTGTTAAAATGTTTAAAGAAAGTGTATTTAATTGAATAAAATAAATAAATTTTTAGATACAAATTTTGAAAAACTCGTCTCATATAGACGATATTTGCATCAAAATCCTGAAGTAGGTTATAATGAAAAAAATACTTCTTTTTATTTAAAAAATTTAATTAAAGATTTTGGTTTACCAATAATTCAAAACCATGAAATGAAATTTGGATTTTATACTGAATTAGGTCCAGATTCAAAAAAAATACTAGCAATCAGATCTGATATTGACGCTTTGCCAATACAGGATACAAAGAATTGCAATTATTCATCAAAAGTAAAAAATACTATGCATGCATGTGGTCATGATGCACATATGACTATATTGCTAGGATTAATATCATATTTAAAAGAAAATGAAAATATTTTAAATGGTAGATTGAGATTCCTATTTCAACCTGCTGAGGAATGCTCACCAGGTGGAGCTCTTTGTATGATTGAAGGTGGAGCTATTGATAATGTAACAAATATTATTGGATACCACCTTTATCCTAAGCTAAATGCAGGTAAAATAGCAATAAAAGATAATTATATATCAGCAACAGTTTCTGTGATAGACATTGAACTAACTTGTGGTGGTGGACATACATCTAGACCAGAAGAATCTGTTGATATTGTATTGACTGCATCAAAATTAATTTGTAAACTACAAGAAGATATTAAACATTTAATTAGTGATAGTTCACCAATAGTTTTAGTTTTTGGCTCTATAAATGGTGGGAATGCATTCAATGTAATTCCATCATCTATTTCTTTAAAGGGTACTTTAAGATATACTGATGCTAAGTTATCTGATAAAATCATTGATATAGTAAATAAAGCAATTAAAACTATATCTACAGAATCTGGTGCAGAAATTCATTTTAAAATCCCCTATACCTCACCAGGAATTTTTAATGATTTTAATTTAACAGAATTAATTAATTTATCTTCCAATGAAATTATTGGGAAGCAAAATGTAGTAAAGTTAGATAAAGCTAGTTTAGGAGGAGAAGATTTCGCATTTTATCTAAATCATATTCCTGGTGCATATTTCAGGATAGGTTGTTTTGATGGAATAGCTACAGACCTGCATAGTAACTTTTTTGATATAGATGAATCATGTATTAAAACGTCTATTCAAGTCCTTAGCCAAACCATTAAAAATTATAATTTTTTATAACTAAGAAAAATAGTATTTCTGATTAATACTTTATTTCTGTAAATAAAAGTATAAAGTATAATATTTTATATATTAGGATATAATAATAATATAAATAATACATAAATATACCTTAAAAGCTATTTATTTCTTAAGAACTTCAACAATCAAAAAGTAAAACTATATAAATTAATATTTGAGGCTGAAAATGAAAAAGTACAAGAATCCGAATATAAGGATTAATAAAGTTTATACAAAAACTGGTGATAGAGGAATTACAAAATTAGTTGGTGGGCAGGAGCGTAGTAAATCGGATTTAAGAATAATATGTTATGGTGAAATTGACGAACTTAATTCATTTATTGGCGGTTGTATTGAGCAAATAAAGATATTAAAAAAGAAATCAGATAATAAAACTAAAATGATTAATATTTTATTTCGAATACAAAATGAACTTTTTAACTTAGGAACTTTATTTGCAACTTTAAGTGAGAATCATACTAGTAAATTACCAAAAATAGAAAAAAGTCATATTAAAAATTTAGAAGATGATATTGATAATTTCAATAGTAAATTAAAGCCATTAAAATCATTTGTATTGCCAGGTGGATCAATGTGTAATACTTGGTTTCATTTAGCAAGAACAGTGTGTAGGAGAGTTGAAAGGAATGCTGTAAGTCTTAATAAAATAGAGAAATTAGATACAGCTTCACTTGTATATTTAAATCGTTTATCTGATGCTCTATTTGTATTTGGGAGATGGATAATAAACTATCAAGAGCAAGAAGAGTCTCTCTGGAATCCTAATCATAAAACTACCTGAAGTTTCCAGACCACCCCATTTTAGTTCTTAAAGTAGAATAGTAATCATTTGTTGGTAAACGAATAAGTAATGCATCAAATTCAGATCTTTCGATGTATACTTGATCTGAATAATCAATAGGTATATGTATTTGTCCATCTAGACTTACCGCCATCCCAACATTTTCATCAGAAAATTGAACTTTTATTTTTTCTTTATCTGATAAAATTATAGGTCTTGCTGATAAACTATGTGGGCAAACTGGAGTGACACCAATAACATTCATGTTGGGTGTTATTATTGTACCACCCGCAGATAATGAGTATGCAGTTGAGCCGGTAGGTGTGCAAAATATTATTCCATCACTAATATATGAATTTAAAAAATGATCGGAGACATATACATGCAATTGAAGCGTACGAGGCGAACTACCATTATCAATAACAACATCATTAAGTGAATAATGAGATAAAGTTGGATCATTATTGATATTCAATTTTAATGACATTCTTCTTTCGGTAATATAATTCCCAGATACTATAGAATTAAGTGAATTTCTAAAATTATCTTGATTAGTTTCGCTCAAAAATCCTAATCCACCAATATGAATGCCAAAAATTGGAATTTCATATTTAACAATTTGTCTAAAAGTAGACAAAATTGTTCCATCACCTCCAATTGAAAGAATCATATTGCATTCTTTACCAATTTCATCGAGTGATTTTTGTGGGACAGTTTCAAATGAATTTTTATAGCTATCAATAAAAACAGTTTTTGACAACCATACTTCATGATTATTTTCTTTTAAAAATTGATATACTTCTTTAAAAATAGTTGTAAACTCTGGTTTAAGAGAATTTCCTGTAATCCCAAATTTCATTATTTTTTTTCCTGGTCTAAACTAACTAAGTTAATTTTACCATTTTCTTCAATTATTTTTTTGACTTTTAATTCTGCATTTTCTAATATTTCTCTACAATCTTTAGTTAATCTCATTCCTTCTTCAAATAAATCAATCGACTCATCAATATTTATCTTATCATTTTCTATTTTATCTGAGATTTCTTTCAATCTCTTCATTATAAGTTCTAAATTACTACTCTTCATTTACTCTCTGTATTTGCTTTATTTTGGCTCGAACAATCCCATCAATAAATTTTATATAGACTTCATCTTTAATTTTTAATTTTTCAGCATATGATATAGTTCTTTTATTAATATTTTTCACAACTGCATAACCTCTTTCTAAAATTTTATCAGGGTGATTTAATTTAAAATTAGAATTGTAAAAGTTTAAGGATAATTTCTTGCTATCAACAATATATGTAATCCATTGTAACATTTGGTTATAATAATATAAATTTTTATCAACTAATTGCTTAATTTCTTGATGAAATATTCTTATTGTATTTTCAATCGAAATAGAATTTAATTTTTCATAATAAAATTTTAATGTTAATTCGGTATTATATTTAATATTACCTATAAAATCATCAATTTCCATTAATGCCGTATGATAATTGCGAGCAATTAGTTCAGCTGCATAAGAAGGTGTAGGCGCTCTAAAATCAGAAACTAAATCACAAAGAGTGTAATCTGTTTCATGTCCTATAGCAGAAATTAGCGGAATTGATAAGTTTGATATTTTACGAATTAGTCTCTCATCATTAAAGCACCATAAATCTTCCATAGAACCACCTCCTCGTGCTATAATAATTATATCAACATCTAATCTTTCTAAATTTTCAATTCCAGATATAATTTCATTGCACGCACTTTCACCTTGGACAGAACAATGATTTAGAATAAAATTTAATTTAATATTTTGTTTTTTAAAAAAATTTATCATGTCCCAGACTACAGCACCTTTTTCAGAGGTTAAAATACCAATATCTTTAGGTATTTTAGGTATAAATAATTTTTTATTATTATCAAATAATCCTTCTTTATTTAATTTAGCTTTTAATTCTTTATATTTTAACCAAAGTTCACCTTCTCCTTCCGTAATATATTCCTGAGCAATAAATTGATATCGCCCTTTATTTGAATAGATACTTAATTTTCCTTTAATGATTACTTTGGAACCACAAATTATATTTTTTAAGTCAGAATTAAATAAAACTGCGGATAATTCACTACTATTATCACGAATAGAGAAATATGTATGACCAGAAGGATAGGTATTTAGAGATGTAATTTCACCACGGACCCAAATTTCTTTAAATTTAGTCTCAATGGTATATCTTGCTTGATTATTTAGCTGAGTAACTGAATATATAATCATTAAAGGCAAAAAAATAAGCCGATAGTTTTATCTAAAGGCTAATTTTTTATAAAAAAATTTATCAGAATACTGATTTATTTATTTTTCTTTTTATGCCTATTAGCTCTTAAGCGTTTTTTACGCTTGTGTGTATTGATTTTACGCCTTTTGCGTTTTTTTCCACAGGGCATTAAGCCTCCTTAAAATCCACGTAATTGTGATTTATTAACTGAGTCAATTAATAGTTTAGATACCTTAAATTTTGGTAAATAACGTTCTTTAACCCAAACTTTTTCGTTTGTTTTTGGATTTCGAGCGTCCTTACCGGGCAAATGTTTTACAGTAAAGTTACCAAAACCCCTTATTTCTATTCTTTCACCATTTTCTAGTGAATTCTTTATTGTATCTAAAATAGTATTGAAAATATAGTCCGTTTCTACTTTTGTGAAACCAGTTTGTTCAGATACTTTTTCTACAATATCAGCTTTTGTCATATATCCTCACTATTTATACTTGTACTCGGGTAAACCGAACATATAATCAGTGCCTAAATTTACTTTAATTTCGCCTATAATTGCATCGATTAAACTTAATCTTTTTTCTGGAATTCTGACTAAACTTGGACGAGAATTAAATCCAGCCATTCTCCCTATTAGCCAAATTGCATCTTCGAAAGTGCCGAGCCTATCAACAAGACCTAATTTAAAAGCTTGTCTTCCTGAAAATATCTGCCCTTGCGCAATTTCATTAATCTCAAATTCACTTAAATTACGTTCAGAAGATACATCTTCTTTAAATTGGCTATAAAGTTCGTTTACAACATCTTTAAAATATTGATTATCTGTATTTTGACTTTCTCTAAAAGGTGAACCTGAATCCTTGTATTTACCACTTTTAATTGTAGTGTAATTAATACCTATTAAATCCATTAATTTATTAATTGTTGGATAACCCATAATTACACCAATTGATCCTGTAATTGACCCAGGATTTGCGATAATAGAATCTGCTCCAATAGATACATAATAGCCACCTGATGTTGCTATACTTGACATTGAAACTACAATAGGCTTGGATGAATTTTCTCTTATATTTTTTATTTTTTCATATATTTCTTGACTAGGAGCAACGCCACCTCCTGGTGAATTTACTCGTACAAGTATTCCTTCAATATCATCTCTTAAATAAAAATAATTCAGATTTTTTATTATTTCTTCAGACTCTATAATTGTTCCATTTATTTCTACAAGTCCAACTTTAGGGTACTGTTTTTTAGTACCACAATTTAAAAATAAAAAAAAGCAAACTATAGTGATCGATAGTCTTGTCATTTCTTAGTCCAAATAATTAATTTTTGACCCTGCCTCAGAAAATCAGATCTTAATCCATTCCACCTTTTAATTTTACGAACAGAAGTATAATATTTTTTTGCAATACCACTTAATGTATCTCCATACCTAACAGTATAGTATATTTTCTTTTTACCAGATTGATTAACTGATTTATTTCTATGCTTTTCAAAACCTGAAATCGGGATTTGTAGTCTTTGCCCAGGCCTTATATATCTAGTATTCTGGAGTTTATTAGCATCTACAATATCTTGAATACGAACATTATACTTTCTTGCAATTAACCATAAATTCTCACCGCTTCTAACTCTATGTATCTCAAAAACTACTTCGTCATTTTTTTCCTCTTGCAGGAGAGAGTATAACGAATCAAAAGATATATTGTAATTTTTTGGCAATCTTAACGAATATGTTTTGTTTTTTTCTATGGGAGGTATGATATTTCTTCTAAGCTCGGGGTTATATAAGGACAGAATATCCTCAGTTGTATTTGCACATTTTGCAAGTTCACTTAAAGAAACAGATTTATCAATCTGTTTTACATCCCATTCTAAAATAGATTCTGGCTTTACTCTAAAACCATACTTTTCTGGATCTTTTGCAACAAAAATAGCAGCCATAATATTAGGGACATAGTTTCGAGTTTCTGCAGGTAATGTTGTAAGTTTCCAATAATCTCTTGAGCCATGCCTTTTTATTACACGACGTACTCTACCTTCTCCGCAATTATATGCCGCAAAAGCTAAATACCAATCATTGAACTCAGCATATAAATCTTTTAGATAGTTAGCTGCAGCTCTCGTAGATTTTTCAAAATCACTTCTTTCATCTATATACCAATTCTTTTTTAATCCATAATTTTTTCCAGTAGAAGCAATAAACTGCCAAAATCCAGCGGCTTTAGCATAAGACATAGCTATTGGATTTAGCCCACTTTCTATCATCGCTACATAAAAAATTTCTGGAGGTAATCCTTCATCTTCTAAAATAGGAAGCATGATAGCTTTATATCTGTCACTTCGATCTAACCATTTTTGAACTGATTTTTTTCCCTGATTGGTAAAAAATTTTATAATACTTGCTACTTTTCTATTATACGTTATTGGAATATGTCCTGAGATAATTTCAACAGTTTCTTCTACATATTCTAAATCTTCTAAAGTTTGAGAGTAAACATAATCATTAAGTTTATCTCTTAATACTGCCGTTGACAAACCAGATTCCGCTTTGTTAACACTTTGTGATTTATTTTCATAATAATCTATAGCGGCAGTTAATAGTCGATTGAATTCTAGGTTTTGAAATTCATCTTCTAAACTAAGCGTCTCTAAATCTGACAATGCCTCAAATAGTAACTCAAACTGATAGCCTGCACTCATAGTATCATTTGTCATATCTGCAATAATAGCCTCAGAAAATAATTCTTTTGTATCAGAAATTCTTAAATCGAAAAGCTCATCATCAACAAATAAAGAGTCCATGCTAATTTCTAATTGTGTATCATACTCAGGTTTATCATTAGATTTAATATTATTTGAATCCAATAAATTAACTGGCACGATTTTAATAGATGTGTCTGAAATACTAAAAGATATATGTAATAGTGAAATGTATAAAATTAATAGTTTCTTCAAGATATAAAATTACATTTTCTAATTAACATAGAACAACACTATGAATATGAAAATAAGATATTTTTATTATGAATAATTTTTGTTTTAGAAAATAATGTCTAATGAATTATACATATTTTTTTAAATCATTTAAAATGATATCATGGGTTAAATTGCAAAGGTGATTTTTATCATTTTCTATGCTTAAACCTTTTGTTTCAATTGGTGGGTGTATTTTAAGCTTAATAATAATTTTATCATTTAATAATATTTGTTTTGAAGGAAGATTTTTTCCCGTGTTTAATGTAGTCAATGGTACTATGGGTAGGCCAGACTCAATAGCTAAAATAAAACTTCCTTTTTTAAATTTCAACATTTGATTAGGATTAGTCCTTGTTCCCTCAGGATATACTAATACATTTATATTTTTCTTTTTTAATGATTTCAGTGCTTCTTCTACGGAAATTTTTGCTTTTTCTCTATTCTGTCTATTAACTCGAATCATACCAGCAGAATTCATAGCCCAGCCAAAAAATGGTATTTTGAATAGTTCCTTTTTAGTTAAAAATATTATATTGTATGGAAGTAAACTAAGTGCAACAGGTATATCCAGCATGCTTTCATGATTAGATACAAAAATATATTGTTGATTTGGAGAAATATGACCAAGCCCTTCTATTTGAAGTTCAATAAAAGAGATAAAACAAATCCATTTTCCCCAAATCCTGGTAAGTTTTCCTGTTATATATTTTTTTTTATCAAATACTCCAATAAGGATAACTAGAGTACCGATAATTATAATTGAAATTACACCATTAATATAAAGCCAAATTGTCCGTAAAAAATTAATCAAATATTTATTTTTTCTAGTTTTACATAAGGTTGTAAAATTTCTGGTATACTAATCGAACCATCTTCATTTTGATTATTTTCTATTAAAGATGCAATCAATCTAGGAGTTGCGACACCAGAACCATTTAATGTGTGAACATAATCTAATTTTCCCGTATCACTTCTTCTAAATTTTATATCACCTCTTATAGCTTGAAAAGATTCAAAATTACTACAGCTTGAAACTTCAAGCCATTGATTGGTACCAGGCGCCCATATCTCTATATCATAACATTTTGCAGCTGAGAAGCTTAGATCACCGGTACACAACATAATTACTCTATATGGTATATTAAGTAACTTGAGAACTTTTTCAGCATCACCTAATAAGGTATCTAATTCATTATATGAGGTATCTGGATGCGCAAATTTAACCATTTCAACTTTATTAAATTGATGAACTCTTAATAATCCACGCGTATCTTTCCCATAGCTTCCAGCTTCTCTTCGAAAACAAGCACTATATGCAACATATTTTATTGGGAAATCTTTCTCATCTAAAATTTCATCTTTGTGGATATTTGTTACAGGAACCTCAGCAGTAGATATACAAAATAAATCATCTGATGGGATATAATACATATCCTCTTCAAACTTAGGTAGTTGGCCTGTTGTCTGCGTAGCTGATCTAGTAGTTAAAAAAGGAGGGAAAAGCTCAGTATAACCATGTTTCTCAGTATGTAAATCTAACATAAACTGAATAATTCCTCTTTCAAGTTTTGCTCCAAATCCTGTATAAAGTGGAAATCCTGATCCAGACATTTTAGTTGCTCTCTTGAAGTCGAATAAACCTAAATTTGTACCTAATTCAATATGGTCTTTAGGCGTAAATTTAAATTCTCTAGGTTTACCATATTCTCTTATTAAAACATTATCATTTTCACTATTTCCAATTGGTACAGAATCATGAAAAACATTAGGAATATACAATAATAAATTCTCTATTTCATTGTCAATTAATCTAATAGAGTCATCTAATTCTTTGATGTTATCAGAATTATTTTTTATACTTTTAAGTACTTCAGTTATATTTTCATTATTTTTTTTCATGATTCCAATTTTTTTTGAAAAAGAATTTTTTTCAAACTTCAAATCATCTGATTTTGTAATTAATTCCCTACGACTTTTATCCAATTCAATAATTTTGTCAAAATCAATATTTATATTTCGAATATTAGTTTTTGATTTGACTAGACTTAGGTTTTCTCTGATACATTTTAAAGATAGCAATTTTTCTCCAAATTAATATGTAATATTATATTTATAACTTACCAAAAAACCAAAATAATCATCTAAATTATCTTCAAAACTTTTATTCTTAAAGTAAGATATGTTAAATTCGCATTTAGTATATCCATTAAACTGGTACTCAAATACTAAGTTAAACTTTGATCTATTAGAATTTTTATTTTTTAAAAATCTTCTACTGACTCCATATTTAGGTTCACCAAAAATAGTATAGTCAAACTCTACCCGTGGACTAAATTTATTTTTATTTAACAAAGTTAAGGTTAACCAGAAATCAACGGCATCACCTTTAGTCCAATATCCTAAAGGGTAGCCTTGATTAAATACTTGATTTATTGGAAATTTATGTTCGTATATTTGTGGTGATATTAAAGTATTTTCAAATCTAAAATATAACCTTTGATTGAATAAATTAACAATCTGAGAATGACCAAGTTGGATAGCAAACCAATTATGATGATTCATAGAGTTAAATGTTTTAAATGGTGCCCACTCATCCATTAAAAAAGCAAGATTAGATCTTCCACTATTGTGTATCCAATCAATATCGAATCCCATTTGTAAATTATCAAAGTCTCCTATTGCATGCTGTGCAGACCAATATAAATTTACAGGTATTAAATATTGCCATGGTACTTGTCGTGCTCCAAATATGATTTGTTCATAAAAACCTATTCTAAAGTTATTTGAAAAATGTAAATCTATTCTATGATGTATAATTTTTCTATTTATCCATGGTAATTTAGAAAAATTATCAAAATCTTCGTTTATATATGCATTTAAAACACTTGAATCTGCTATTTCAGAAATTAAATCACCAATAAAATAAGTGAAGTCGAAAATTGTTTTGTTATTATTTTTTTTTCTATAATTTATTTTAATCTGAGGAAAACTTGGACTTCTTAAAGAAAGTGATAAATTGCCACGATGAAAAGGGCCTAAAGAAGATTTAAATTTTCCAAAAAATATCTCTAAATTTTCACTTAATACCCCTATACCTCCTTGTGCTTCATCAAAATCAACTCCCCAGCTAGGTTCTTCAGTCTGTACATAGTATTCCATCGATAAATATGGATTGTATTCATAAGGTTTAAGGTTCTGACTTTCTAATAAACTTTTATTTAATTTTGATTCATTAAGAAAATATGCCGAATGTTTGTAAAAAGATCCCCATACTTGAAATAAATAACCTGAATATACAGATATAATTGGAGTAATATAATTAAATTGAGCACCTGGGGATATCCATATTGAACTTCCAGGCGTTCCTATGGGATTAATTGAAAAGCCTGAAGAAGAGTACCTTAAACCTAATACAGGATTGAATGTTAAATTTTTTATATTTTTTAATAAATCTATACTTACATCTCTTGATGATGATTGAATAGGAATATTTGTAAAATAATAGAGCTCAGTAGATATTCTATCATTTAAAATAGAGTCTATTTCATATTTACGGATATTTTTAATCGAATAATCTTTAAATATAAAATTTGAAAAAATTACATTATAGTTGATTATAATAATTATTATTAAATATTTTTGATAATAAGAATACATAAAGCTATATAATTAATCCAATAAATAATATTCCACTCTCTCACTATTTTATTTTGCAATAAAATTTTATACACTAAAAATAAAAATATTAAATGAAATCCTGTTCTATTAAGTTCTATTGATTGTGGATATAAAAATATTAAAGAAAGTAAAATAATTGTTAAATATTCAGTAGGACTATCAAAAATATGATGAATTTTGAATAATCCTAAAATTGACATAAGCACTCCAATTCCAAGTAATGTTAAAATTAAATCTGGATTAATTGGGAATAATTGATAAGCTTCTATTTCTGAAAAGTGAAAACTTAACCAAGTCAATAATATCATTCCTATGCTTACATTACTAGTTCTTCCAGAATTATTATCAACTATAAACATAAAAGAACAAATCATAGATAAAATGATCATATATAAATGACCTTTATCTAATGGTATAGAAGTAATTGTAAGAATAGAATATAATATACATAAGTTAAATAAAAAGAATGGGACGTATGCATTTTTTAAGAATGGAACAGTATTAAATATCTTATTATAAATTCCGTGTGTAAAATCTCTGACAATACCAATATCATCTCTTATTACTAGATATAAATGCTGTATTGCTAAGGGTATAATGATAAAGATAGGTAAAGATTGTATTAGATTTAAATCAGAATTAATAGTTAAAAATGTAATTGCAAATAAACCCTGAACAGAATACAATAAAAATACAACATTTTTATGTTTAATTTTGAGTGATTGAAGGTGATGATGTAAATGATTTTTATCTGGAGAAAATATATTTTTTCTTTTAAATAATCTTCTGAAAAAAACCCAAGTCGTATCTAAAAAAGGTACGCCTAGGATTAACGGAATATTTAAAATATTTATCTTATCAAATTGATACATCATTAAGATAAAGATTGATATTGAATAACCAAGGAAGTAGCTACCACTATCACCCATAAAAATCATCGCTGGAAATGTATTCGCTCTTAAAAAGCCAAAAATACAACATATTAAAATAAGAATTACTAAATTATTAGGCATTCCAATTTGCAGTGAAATTACAAATAAAATCATAATTGAAATACCTGCAGCAAGTCCATCCATTCCGTCAATTAAATTAAGTGAATTTGTTACTGCAACTATAAAAAATAATGTAAATAAAAATGAAATAAAAATTGAATTTTCGAAACCTGGAAGTATAAAAGTAATTCTTGTTATCGATATAAAAATAAAACCTGCAAGAATTTGAGTCATAAATTTTACATATGGTGAAATTGGTTTTACATCGTCCATAAATCCGATAAATACTAAAAAACCAGTTCCAACTAAATATGCTGGTATTATTCCATTTATAGGTAATAAAATCATTAAAGAAATAATAAAACATGTAAAAATAAGAATTCCACCAGTACTTGGAATTGCTAATTTATGAACTTTTCTTGAATCAGGTAAGTCCATTATCTTATAATAAGTTAATACTTTGACACCTATTGGCATCACCATCATTGTTATTGTAAATGGGATTAGAAAATGAAAGAAATAAAAATTTTGAACAGAAATAGAATTTATTAAATTTATTAGATATTGCATTTTATTATAAACGGTTTTTTATACCATTAAAAAAATATTTAATTAAACAAATTGCTGAATAAAGCATATTGAAATTCATAATTTCTCTATATAATTTCCATTGATATTTTGCAGCTATAACCTTATTACTTGATACCGAATTTCTTCTAACTCTGTATTTAGCTAAAACTTTATTTATTCCATGAGGCTGTAAGCCAGCTTTAAAAAGATTAAGCCAAAGTCCATGGTCTTGTCTTTTAATAATATTTGGAAATTCAATATTATTATATATTTTTCTATCAAGCATTACAGTCAAGCATCCAATCATACAATTATAAGTAAGTTCTTTAAATGTTGGTAATTCTATAAATGATTTAGGAAATCCAATAAATTCACCATCTTCATTTATTCTATTATATCGGCAATATGTAAATCCTAGATTATTTTCTAACATGAAACTTACTTGAATTTCTAATTTATTTCTGAGCCATATATCATCACTATCTAAAAAAGACAAATATCTACCCTTTGATATTTTAATCCCATGATTTCTTGATTTTGCTGGCCCTACATTATGATTAAGATCAATTAAAACAACTCTTTTATCATACAAATAATTTAATACAATGTCTCTACCATTATCACTCGAGCAATCATTAATTATAATTAACTCCCAATTATCATATGTTTGAGATATAACAGACTCAATTGTTTCTGCAATATATTTTTCAGAATTAAACAAGGGAGTAATTATTGATACTAATGGTTTATTAATCAAATTATTCTTTTATAGAATTTAATTAACTTATCTTCTTCAATGACCCAATTATATTTATGTTGAACTAATAAATTTCCATTTGAACCGAATTCTTGAGCAATAACTGGATTTATTATAAATTTTTCTATTGCATTCGCTATTTCTAATGGATTCATTGGATCAACACAGTATCCACATTTGTTTTTTTCTACTATAGTTTTATATAAATCAAAATTAGAAGTAATAACAGGTAAAGAACATGCCATATATTCAAATATTTTGGTAGGATAAGATTCTAAATAATTTTCTATTGGATGCAATAAGCTTAGGCCTAATAATGCATTCTTTGAATAATGATATCCATCTCTTATATCCATCCTACCATAGAAAATTACATTATTTTCTAGGTGCATAAATGATTTGGGGATTTTAAGATTATACCAATTAGGTCCTACTAAATGTAGTTTTAATTCAATATTTTTTTTATATAAAATATCTAATGCTGATATCATTTCATAGAAACCACGTTCAGGTGTAATTGCTCCAATGTAAAATAAATCTTTATTATTTTTTCTATTTGATAATTTAAAGTTATTAAAAACATCAATAATTGGAAAATTTAAAATAGTTTGGAATCGTTTACTATCTAATTTTGGATACAATTTTAAATATGAATTTTCTGCAAAAATGAGATAAAATAAACTTCCTAAATATCTATTAAAAGTTTTTAAAATAAATATTATGATATACTTGAGTAACTTTGGGATTTTTAATTTATATTTTATTTGATCTAAATAGTTTTCATGAATATCAAAAATAATTGGTTTTTTTTTAAATATTCTTATAAATAATCCTAACGGTATTAACTCAAAATCATGAAAATGATATATATCTGAATTTGATTTAATTATTCTTTTAAAAATTTCAAATATAATTTTAATTCTATCTCTATAAGATTTCCAATATGGCAACCCAATAACTTTTATTTTACCTATTTCTTTATACTCAAAATCAGATGGTGCATGATATTCAACTATAAATTTTTTTGATAAAGATTTAACCTGTTTATGAAATATTCTTGTATCGTTCCATTGATGTACAGAAGTAAAAACAAATACTTTTTTCATTTAATAGTTCTATTGTATTTAATATTTAAATGATTAAATAATATAAAAATAAAATATAATAATATTAATCCACGTGTTAAAAATAGGGTTGTAAAATTTGAACTGAAAAATCCGAAGGTAAAAATTGGAATCACTACTGCAGTGGAACAAACATATAGAAAGTTTTTTTTAAATTCTGATGCTATCAAAAGCTTAAAATAAAATAAATGGGTAATAAGTCCAATAAAAAATGTTGAGATAAAAACACCTATTAATCCAAAATCTGCCCAAAAATTACCTATATAGTTAGCATTACAACTACCTGATGTAGTTGGATCGTTCCACCAAACTCTAGCTACATAATTAGATAAAGGAAAAGTACCATCATAATGAAACCATGAAAATATTTGAGACGATCTACCCAATAAGAAATCATGAATATCAGGAAATATATAAAAGTATTGATACAAGACTTCACTTGGTATTATAAAGATTCTGTACATTAAAGAGTTAATAACAATTTCTAAAGCACCGTTTTTTCCATAATGTAAAAAATAACTAATTGTAAATGGTATTGAGATTATAATTATAGAATAAATAAATATAGTTCTAATATTTAATTTGTTTTTCTTAATATAATAATAAACTGTTAATATTAAAAATATAGTTGCAATAGGTGATTTCTCTAATGTAATCGAATTAATGAATAAACCAATTATAAGAAAACTCCAAAATAGAAACCAGTATTTTCTTTTTTTAATATTATCTGCTAAAAATAAGCTTCCAACAATACCAAATGGTAAAAATAATGACCTCACCCATATAAATAAATATTTTTCAATAGTACTTAAACCTAATGTTTTTAATGCCTGTTCTCTTAACAATGCTAATCTTGCATAATCACCAGGATTTTTAATCAATTCAAATAAAGGAATTTCATTTACTTTCATTAGATAATTTGCTATAATAAAAATACAAATTGATAGAAGGATAACTAATAATTCATAATTTATTTTAAAAAGATTTGAATCATCAATCTTTTCATACTTCATATTTATTAATTTATTTAGTTCAATATTTTTAATTTTTATTCCAAATTGTAAGCCTAATGGATAAAAAATATAAAAAAATAAAATTGATATAAAATATGGAGTAGTATATTGATTAAAATTATATAAATAGCATATATATATTGAGGGTATTGAAATAAATATCGTAAACGTAACTAATATTATAGATGGAAATGACATTAAATTTATTCCAGAGAATCCAAAAACTTCTTTCTTATTATAAATAATTAATTCATAAAAAATTATAAAAATCATTAATGATGTAGTGTATAAAAATAATTTATGATTAAATAAAAATGAATTAATAATAAAAATTATTGGGAAAAGACTGATAATAATTTTATCTATATTTAAAATATTCATTTAATTAAGAAACTATATTTTTCAGGGTTAACTCCTTGTACCATGAAATATTCAAGTATTTATAAAATAATATTGATAAGAATAAAATTGTAGACCAAATTATAAATTTCAGAATTAGAATATTGTAAATAGAAATATTAAGATTAATTTCAGATAAAATATAAAAAATTAAAAAACAAACTATGTTTAATAAAATAGAACATATAATATTTTTATTAAAAAATACAACTTTAGTATTATATATCAAAAATAAGATTGAATTTATTCCTAGTAATACTATTGAGAAACCAAAACTAATTACAATCCAATATACACTGGTTTTTGCGAAATATATTAATAAAAATAAAGTTCCTGCACTTACGGAATTTATTATATTAATATATGGCTTATTATATAGTCCATCAATTATTCCTCTCAAAATAATATATCCTAAATAAATTCCAATAAATGGTAAGATAATTTTTAATGGTGAAATGATAGATGTATAATTTTCTCCAAAAGCTATTATTATTAACTCTGGAATAAAGAAATAAAGAGAAATACCAATTAAAAATAATAATGAAAATATAATTTCAAATGAAAATTGTATGTATTTATTTATTTCTATATCATGATTATTCTTAACTAATTTTGAAATCTCTGGTACTAAAATTACATTAAATGGAAAAACTAGCATTTGAATAATTTTACATAATGAGAGAACAATTCCTATCGAAGCTGCCGATTCAAGATTTGAATTAATCAAGATTGGCATAGTAAAAATTAGTGCTATAAATAAACCAGAAGGTATTCGGCTTATACCATATTTTAAAAAAATTTTATTTATTTTAGTTTTTTTTGGTTTAGAATTATGAATAATATTGTTGAAATAAAGAGATTTTATTATAAATAAAAAATCAAAAGAAAATAAAATGAACGAATATAAGAAATAGAAGTATGAAACATAATTATTACCAATATTTATTGGTAATATTAAAAATATTAATGAAATTATACCACTTAAACCAAAAATTATATTTATAAAATTCATCAATTTATAATCTTGTTTACCTCTAAAATAATTATATACAAGATTATGGAAAATATTAACCAATAAAAATATTATTAATGCATAGAACTCAAAATTATAATTTAATGAGTTAAATATATAAATCTGAATATTGTCTGATAAGTAATATATAGGTAACAATAGTAGAAAATTAAATATTAGTATTATTTTTATAGAATCTGAAAAATTGTTTATCGAATTAAAATTTTCATTATGTGAAAATTTTGCCAAACTTAATCCAAGATTTAGAGAAAATATTGGAATACAAAATGTAGAAATTCTTCTTATCACTAAGAAAAGTCCTATTTCCTCTTTACTTAATTTATGAGATAAATATGATAGTATAAATAACCCTATTAAAGCTACTAATAATTGAGAAAAAATTGTATGTGAAAGACTTTTTAAAAATAATTTCAAGTATCAATTTTATTTTTTAATTAAAAATCATTTTAGATCGCTCATTAAAATAGGTATAGTACAAACTAATAATAATAGATATTAAAAAAGATAATATTACAATTTTAGTTCTTTTAGGTTTGGCTTTTTGAGCTGGAGCTATCCCTTTATCTAAAATTTTAATTACAGGTGTTGATTTTAATTCTTCAATTTTTGCTAATTCATACTGTTGTCTTAAAGTAATATATACCTGTTGGTTGACTTCAACATCTCTAATTAGTCTTCCACGCTGTAATTGAATTTCAGGTGTATCCAAAACAATAGGATTATTCTTTCTAAAATAAGTCAATTTTATTTCAGAATCAGATAAATCAGTTTTTGAATTATTCATCCTATTTTCTATGAATTTCCTATGATCCGAAGATTCTAAAAATAAATCACTACTAACATGTAACTTAATTTCATTAGCAATAAAATTCACAATATCAGAAGCTAATTTAGGCTCCTCCATTAATATCTTAATTTTAATAAGGCCTGTTTCATTTTCAACTACTCTCAGTCTTTTACTCAATTCTTCTAATGCAATTTCAATATATTTTTGTTCATTACTTAATTTATTATCTGTATTAATAAGAGATTTGATAAATCGAAAAATATTAAAAGATAAAGTATCATCAATTGCCCAATATTTTACAAGACTAACATCTTTATCGTATTTTATATTTGGCCATTTATTTAAAATAACTTTTTCTCTTAGAGAATTACTTTTAACTAAATCAGTTATATTGAATAATGAGTTATTGTTACCATTTAAATTTATTCCAAAGGTTGATGCTAGTCCTTGGATATTACCAAAACTTTGATTGTTAGTATTTTCTTTTACCGGGTAAATTGATGTATAGGCTTCATAATAAGGTGTAGCAACAGATACATATATTATTGAAAAAAGGGTTATAATTAGAGAAAAAATGATTATATTATATCTTTTTAACCAAAAAAGTTTTAAAATAGTTAGTAATTCCATTTCTTGCGGTATGTTTCTATTATTTTCCAATTTAATTACCCAGAATATTTTGTATGACTATAATAGTAGTTGAGATTTGACTAATAATTGCCATCCATTCTTTAAATCTATCCCACGAATTATAATCTAATTTTTCTGCTATAAAAATTATATCACCACTTTCAATTTTTAAATCATTTGAAAATGGTAACTTTTGTCCAGTACTATACTTGATTATATATTTTTTTCTTGTAGAATTTTTTGTTAATCCACCTGAAAGTTTTATATAATCTAATGGATCAAATTTTATTATATATGGGTAACGCCCAGGATGTTTAATTGCTCCAATTATTTCAACATAATCTATTTTTTTTGGAATAACAATATGATCTCCTGGCGATATTATAAAATCATAAATTGAATTTGTAAATTTTTTATTACTCGATCTAATTAATCCTTTTGTTATACCATTTCTTGCTTTAATGTATGAATTTTCAGAATTATTTCTATTTTCTACTGGTATTTGTAATATTCTTCTTAATTCAGAATCTTCTGTTTGCTCTATTAATATATTATTAATAATTATACTATTGGAATCACCAATATCAGTCACTCCACCACATCTATCTATTAAGCTTCCTATTGAATGTAATCCATCGGAAATTGAATATACACCAGGATATTTTATTTCTCCCTCAATTGTTATTAATTCTTGTTGTTTATAATTTTGAACTTTTCTTATTAAAATATGATCAAATTCATTTATAAAAAAACTTTTGTGATTATTTTCTGAATCCAGAATGATTTTAAAAGCTTCTTGATTATTTTTATATCTAGTTATCTCAATATAGCTTCCATCCGAATCACTTGAGAAACCTCCTGCAAGCTCTATAATATTATGAAGGTTATCACCTTCTATAAACTCAAAATCTCCATCATTCATAATTCCTCCATAGATACCGATAGTCTTATCTTTAAAAGAAAATTTAATAATATCATTTTGCAGCAAATATGGATTTGAGTTAATATCTCCTAAAATAAAATATTGTTCTAAATCAATATTTTCATATTTATTACCTCTAATTAATGTTATGTTTCTTGTTGATAAAGTTTTTATTTCAGTTATTTCGTCTTCTAATTTTAATTCAGATTGGTTATAATTTTTTTCATTGATTTTAGAATTAACTATTTCATAAACATCAGATAATCTTTGAGTTGAAGTTAATGTTAGTTGGCTAATTTTCAAATCAATTGCACCAATAATATTTACTTTAATTTGTCTTACTTTTTCTAAATTAATATTTATTTTTGCGTCAGGGTACTGCTGAATACAATAATCTATTATTTTTTTTATTGCTTTTTTTAGTATTAAACCATCGATATGAATACTACCTATCGCTGGTATTTGAATTTTACCTGTTGGAGATATTTGCAGAGATAATGTTACAACTTTGCTAGTTGATACCATAGTAAAATTAAATTGATCTCCAGGCCCTACAATATACTCCATTTCATCAATAGTTTTGTCTAATGCAAAGTTAGATAAATTCTTATTAAATTCAATTTTAGGTCTAAATTGCTCTTTTAAATCATGTTCTTTTAAATTTGGAAATTGGATTGCGAGCAGTGTAGAAACTAAAATTATATAAATTAAAGTTAAATAATTTTTTTTCATTTTAAATATATTTTAATTTTTCATCTTTTTCAGATAATATTGGATTTTCTATTGGCCATTTAATATTTATATTTTTATCATTCCATTTTATACCTCTTTCAAATTTAGGATTATATATATTTGTACATTTATATGATACTAATGCTGAATTTGATAATACACAATAACCATGTGCAAAACCTTCAGGTATATAAAGCTGTCGATTGTTTTTTGAATTCAACTCAAATCCTACCCACTTTAAGTAATTTACACTATTATTTCTTATATCTACAGCAACATCAAATATCGCACCCTTATAACATTGCACTAATTTACCTTGAGGTTTATTAATTTGATAATGCAATCCTCTTAATACATTTTTTTTTGAATAAACTAAATTATCTTGAATAAATTTATTAGAGAAATTTTGGGAAAGGTATTTTTCATTATTATAAGTCTCCATAAATGAACCTCGTGAGTCTTTATAAACTTCCGTTTCTATTAATAAAACTTCTGAAATTTTGGTTTTAATTATTTTCAAGAAATTAACTTTCTCAAATATTCTGAATAATCATTTTTAGGATATGAATTAATTAATTCCTTAAATGCTGATTTTGAAATAAAATTTTTACTTAAAGCGACTTCTTCAATACAACCAATTTTCAGTCCCTGCCTTGATTCAATTGTTTCAATAAAAGCTCCAGCCTCTAGCAAGCTCTTATGGGTTCCAGTATCTAACCATGCTATTCCTCTACCAAGTAACTCAATTTTTAAAGATTTTTTATTTAAATATTCTTTATTTACATCTGTTATTTCTAACTCACCCCTAGAAGAAGGTGTTAAATTATTAGAAATATCAATAACTTGATTATCGTAAATATATAAACCTGGAATTACATAATCTGATTTTGGATGTTTAGGTTTTTCTTCAATACTGATAACATTAAAATTATTATCAAATTCAACAACACCATATCTTTCTGGATCATTAACCTTATATCCAAAAATTAATGCACCAGAAAAGTTATCCAATTGGATTTGAATATTATGTAAATATTTATGACCATAAAATATATTGTCACCTAAAATTAATGCAATAGGTTCATTTTTAATAAAATTTTTGCCAAGTATAAAAGCTTCAGCAATTCCATTTGGTTTATTTTGAACAGTATATTCTAAGGATAAACCTAACTTAGAACCATCACCTAATAATGATTCATATTTCGGTGTATCATCGGGTGTAGATATAATAAGTATCTCATTGATTCCTAATAGCATTAGTGTAGATAATGGATAATAAATCATAGGTTTATCGTATACGGGCATTAATTGCTTGCTAGCAACTTCTGTTAATGGGAATAATCTAGTTCCAGCTCCTCCTGCTAAAATAATACCTTTCAATATACTAAACCATGTCTTGTAATTTTATAAGAACCATCTTGTATAGAATTAATCCAATTTTGATTTTCTAAATACCATATAATTGTTTTTCGAATTCCTTCTTCAAATGATATGTTAGGCTTCCAATCTAAATTTTTAATAATTTTTGATATATCAACTGCGTATCTAAAATCATGTCCAGGTCGATTTTCAACATATTTAATTAATTTATTATAATTTAATTTATTTTTTCTTGGCCTTAATTGATCCATAATTTTACAAATTTCATTGACTACGTCAATATTCTTTCTTTCAGAGTTTCCTCCAATATTATATGTTTCTCCAATTTTTCCATTTATAAGTACATTATAAATTGCCTCACAATGATCTTCTACAAAAAGCCAATCTCTAACATTTTCACCCTTACCATAAACAGGAAGATCTTCCTCTAAAAGACATTTTTGAATTATCACCGGTATTAATTTTTCTGGAAATTGATAAGGACCATAATTATTAGAACAGTTAGTTATTAATGTTGGGAGACAATATGTTTTATTCCATGCTCTGACAAAATGATCTGAAGAAGCTTTTGATGCAGAGTAAGGTGAACTTGGATTGTAAGGTGTTGTTTCTAAAAATTTACCATCATAAGGTAAACTACCGTAAACTTCATCAGTAGAAATATGTAAAAATTTAAATTTAGGTTTTTTATTTCCATCTAAATTATTATAATAATTCAAACTAGACTGTAATAATTTCACTGTTCCAATAACATTAGTCTGGACAAAATCTATAGGAGTATCAATTGAACGGTCTACATGAGATTCCGCAGCTAAGTTCACAATTATATCAGGACTTTCTGAATTAAATACCTGTTTTATTTTATCAGAATCCTCTATGTCAAGATGATAAAACTTATAATTAGGATGATTTTCTATTTCTTTTAATGAGTTTATGTTACCAGCATAAGTTAACTTATCAATATTGACTATACTATTGTTATACTTTTTTATCATTATTTGAATAAAATTTGACCCGATAAATCCAGCCCCACCAGTAACTAAAATTTTCATCTATAATAGTCCGTTTTTTTTACGAAGTAACCATTCGAGAATAAGTAAAAATGCAATTACTATCCAATATCTTTGATAGTTTAATGTCGATGCAGATTTCTTGATTACTCTATTTTGTTCTGTAAAGTTTAAAGTATTAATTAAGTTTAAATAATTACTATAATGTGAATACATTCCACCAGAATTCTTAGCTAGATTTCTAAGCTCTATTTCATTTAATGATTTAACCATTACCTCTGGATATAATTTAAGAACTGAAATGTTAATTGATTTACTCCATACAGTATCTAAATTATTATATACATAGAAAGATTTAATATCATAACTTCCGAAACTATCAGGATTAAACTTATACTTATTATTTTTACTTGAAAAAGTTTCAATAAATCTTTCTTTTTCTGAGATAATCTGTATACCAGATTGCTCTATACTATCAATTAATTCATTATTTATATCTATATCTAAAAAAATTTGTTCTCCAAGTATAATCTCACTCTTTTCTGATGAAATTACAATTTTCTGATTATCATTATTAATACTTTCATATAAATATTTAATAATATAATCATTTACATGATTTTCCTCATTTATGTTTGATAATTTCAGATTTAATTCACTTAAATTTGGAATAAATATAAATAAATTTTCTTGAATTTGAGAGATACATGAAGATGAGTCTTCAAATGTTAGAATAGAATTTTGACAATTTCTTGAATAGTTTAATTTTTGTTTTGGATATTTTTCAGTATTAATAAAAAAATCACCCTGCTTAATACTTAATGTAGTATTTTCTATTCTATTTGAACTTATATTGAAATAAGAATTTAAAAATTGATTAGTCAAAAAATTGTCATTAGGACTACTAAAAAACAATATTGGAATATTCTTATTTAACATACTTATTAAATCTTTATTGTCATTTTTTGTTAATGGAAATCCATCTAAAATGATTAATTTTGTTTTTGTGATACTTACATTTGACCACTTATTTTTCCATATTTTCCCTGCACGAATTGAGTGTTCTATATTAACTCTTGGAATTTTATTCAATATAGATTTTATTACACTTGTATTAGGCGACAATGCTCCGCTTATTAAGTTAATTGACCTATTATTTTTTAATATTTCAACATTAAATTCTTTTGAATTATTATATATATTATTTTCTTCTGGTATACTTGAAATTGAAATTTTATTATTATCTTGGAGTTTATTCCCTTCAATTAATACGCTATAATCTTTATTAATTAAACCAGCTGGGAGTAAAATATTTTCTTTATATATTATACCAGTATGATTTTCTACTAGTATAGTTACTTCATTTTTATAAAATAAATTTGAATAAATAGAAAATCTTAATTGGAATTTATCTCCCTCAATATGATATTTCTGATAGTCTAAATTTTTAATCTCAATATCTTTATCGTCATATTCATATCCAATCCCAATTATATTTAAAGGAGAATTAATATTATCTGATAATGATATTAAATTAATACCTGAATTTACATTACCATCACTTATTAAAATATTATTATCTAAATTTTTATTTTTTAGAAATTTACTTAAGTTTGTAAAATCAGTTTTTTCTATATTTGGTATTTCTAAGTTAGATAACGGAATTCCTTCATGTGTAAAATATGAAACTTTAAATTCATTTAATTTACTTATTGAATCTAAAGAATTAAAGATAGTTTTCAAATCATCATAAGAATTGGCCATACTAGAGGATTGATCTAAAATTAAATTGACCTTAGGGATTATATTTTTATTTTCATTCCATTTTATGAGTGGATTAGATAATAATACAATAAGTAGAATAAAAGATATTAATCTTAAGCTAACTAATGTGAATTTCAATAAAAAACTTTCATTAATTAGCTTTCTAAAATATATTAAACATAGAAACATACATCCTATGAGTATTAATACAGATATTTCATTTATTCCTTGCCAGAAAATATTCATACTACACTAAATTTAAATTAGGTACAGGTTTTAAATCGAAATTTGATTTTTTATTTTGTAAAATAAATATTTCACCTGTCAATCCTATCATTGCAGCATTATCTGTACAATATTTCATAGGTGGAAAAAATATTTTTGAAGTATTACCAAAGTCTGCTTGAAGTTTTTCACGAAATCGTTTATTGGCAGCAACTCCTCCTGATATTGAAATAGTTTTCACCCCTGTTTCTTCTATGGCATATTTAACTCTAATTAACAAAGAATCAACAATAGCTTCCTGATAAGATGCACAGATATGATTAAGATTTTCTGTGATTTGATTTTTAGATAATTTTTGACAGGTATATAGTAATGCGGTTTTCAAACCAGAAAAAGAAAAGTCTAATTTAGATTTTTTATTTACAGGTCTTGGGAAATTATACCTTTTAGGATCACCATTTTTTGAAGCCTTTTGAATTTCAGGACCACCAGGATAATTTAAGCCTAATAAGCGGGCGCCTTTATCGAATGCTTCTCCCGCAGCATCGTCTAATGTTGTTCCCAATAGATTATAATCTCCAAAATTATTTACCTGCCAAATTTGAGTATGTCCTCCTGAAACAAGTAAATTTATAAAAGGATACTCTATTTCTTCATTATCAATTAAACTTGCATATAAATGTCCCTCTAAATGATTTACGCCAATAAATGGAACATCTAGTGAAAAAGCTAGTCCCTTTGCAAAATTCAATCCAACCAGTAAAGCACCCATTAAACCTGGTCCATATGTAACAGCGATAGCATTTATCTGATTAATAGATAATTCTGCTTGATTTAATGCATCCTGAACGACAGAAACAATTTGGACTTCATGTTCTCTCGATGCGATTTCAGGGACTACACCGCCATATTTTACGTGTATTTCCTGCGAATAGACTGAATTACTAATTATTTTTCCATTTTTTATAATGGATGCAGCGGTTTCATCGCAGGAAGATTCTATACCAAGTACAATCATTTTAAATAAAAAAAAAGGGAGGATGAATACCTCCCTCTTTAATCCTATTTTTATTTTAGTTCAAACAGAATCTTAAGAATTCAAGCTATCAATAATGTCTTGAGGTACTTCAATTTTATCACTAGCGGAATCATTATTTAATTTCTTTAAAGTTTCTTTTTCTTCTCTTTTTGTGATTTCTTGTTCAGATTCTGGTTCATTTAACATTAAAATTACTTTTTTTGATTCTTGATCTATTTCTTGAACAATTACTTCAACTACTTCTTCAGGTTTAAATTTAGCCTTTACATCAATTCTAGCTTGTTTTGATAATCTTTTAAGTGGAACAATTCCTTCGAGTTCATGGTCCAATGTAAAAATAATCCCTTTATCAAGAACACGTAAAACTTTTCCTTCAATTAATTTACCTGATGTAAATACTGCTTTTAATTCATCCCAAGGATCTTCTTCTATTTGTTTAATTCCAAGAGAGAGTCTTCTATTCTCACCCGATGCTTCAAGAACTTTAACATTAACAGAGTCTCCTTTTTTTAGAAAATCTTTAGGATGCCTGACATTTTTAGTCCACGACATATCAGATATGTGTATTAAACCATCAATACCTTCTTCAAGCTCTAAAAATGCACCAAATTGCGTTAAATTCCTGACAATACCTTTACTTACTGAACCTACAGGATATTTACTTTCTATTTCATTCCAAGGATTTTCTGTTAACTGCTTAATACCTAATGAAATTTTCTTCTCATTCTTATCAATACTTAATATTTTAGCTTCGACTTCGTCTCCAAGTTTATAAAGCTCATTAGGGTTTTTAATATGGCGAGTCCATGACATCTCAGATACATGAATTAGTCCTTCCACACCTTTTTCTAGTTCAACAAAAACACCATAATTCATCATATTCACAATTTTACCTTTAACTAATGAGTCTACAGGAAACTTATCATCTGCTTCTTCCCATGGCTCAGGTTCTAATTGCTTCATTCCTAAGCTTACTCTGACTTTTTCGACATCAAAATCAATAACCTTAACAGTAATTGTTTTATCTATTTCTAAAACTTCGGATGGATGATTGATTCGTCCCCAAGTTATGTCAGTAATATGAAGTAATCCATCTATTCCCCCAAGATCGATAAATGCACCAAAATCGGTAATATTTTTAACAGTACCTTCAAGTACCATGCCAGTTTCTAACTGATTAATAATTTCTTGACGTTTTTCATGTAAATCAACTTCTAATAAGACTTTTCTAGAAATAACTATATTTTTACGAGTTTCATTTACTTTAACAATTTTAAATTCAATTTCCTTGCCAATATAATCATCAAAATTAGTGATTGGACGTACATCGATTTGCGAACCAGGTAAGAATGCAAAAACACCCTTAAGGTCAACGACCATTCCACCCTTAATTCTCTTAAGAACAACGCCTTTTATAATTTCATCTTTATCAAATGCTTCTTTAAGTTCGTTCCATCTTTCTAGAAAAACAGCTTTTTCTTTAGATAAAGCAAAATGACCTTTATGGTCTTCAAATGAATTAATAAATACTCTATGTTCTTCGCCTATGGCTGGGATTTCAGAAAATTCTGATTTAGGTACAATACCTTCTGATTTAAAACCAATATCAATAAATACTTCACGATCGGTTACGTTTACAACAGTCCCAGTAGCAACCTCACCCTCTTTAATATCAGTGAATGATTTTAAATACATTGCATCTAATTCTAAGCTTTCTTCTTCATCATACTTACCAAGCTCATCTAAACTGATTGTTTTTATATCTAAAATAGATTTATCTAAATAATTTGTAACCTTGGTATTTTTAACAGTCTTTACTTGTTTTTCTGTTACTTCATCTACTTCAGGGTTTGTTGTTAAAGCTTCTTCACTTTTTGTCTCTTCGATAAACATTCGTTTATAGTTTCTCCAAAACTATATAGAAATTAAACCTTCTATATGTTTTCTTATTTTAGTTATTTGTTGATTAAAATCCATGCCACTGGTATCGATAATAGTAGCATCTTCAGCAATTGTCAATGGTGAAATCTTTCTATTTGAATCTTTCTTATCTCTAATCTTTATATCTTCAATTAACTGTTCAAAAGTTAAGCTTTCATCATTATTTAACTCCTTAAATCTTCTTTTAGCTCTTTCTTCAACTGATGCTGTTAAGAAAATCTTAAGTTCTGCATTTGGAAAGACTTTAGTACCAATATCTCTTCCCTCGATAACAATATTAGAATTCTCTGCAATTTTTTTTTGAATAGCTACACAGTATTCTCTTATTTCAGGAATTGTACTAATAGAACTTACAAATCTAGTTACTTTTGTAGAACGAATATCTTTTGTTACATCTAAATTATTTAAAATAACTTTCTGAGTTGTATTGTTTTTAATTTCAACTCTAATATTTTCAAGTAATTCTGAATAATCCTTATTTTTTGAATAACTTATATTATTTTGAATAAAGTATAACGCTACTGCTCTGTATATTGCTCCAGTATCTAAATATAACCAGTCTAATTGCTTTGCAACTTCTTTAGCTGTCGAACTTTTCCCTGAGCCTGCAGGACCGTCTATCGCAACAATCATATTCTAATATTTCACCTTTTCAATTAGCCTAGTAATTTATTAATTTTTTTTGAATTATAAAAATAATCTGTCTATATCATTTTTGCAAAAACAATGGGTCCTTTTTAATATTCAAAAAAGGATTTTCAATATATTCCCTAGCCCACTTGTTATACACAAATAAATTATCTAATTCTATGACCTTTTCATAAAACATCTTAGCTGTTTTTCTTTGACCATGCAAATCTTTAATTTTTCCAATCAGCAAATATGTATAGCCTAATAACCAATCCATTTCAAGATCATAGTTATTTAATACCCAATCACAGTGAAATATAGACTTCTCAAACTCATTAATTTTATAATAATATAGTGCCATCAAGTAATTAAACTTAACTTCACATTCCTTTTTTAAGAAACTAGGATAATTAAGTGGCTTATCTTTTAAAATATTTATTTTATTTTCAAATAGTTCAATTTCATTCAATCTTAATAGAGCCTCTGAATAGAAGTATAGAAAATATGGATGATTAGGAAAATATTGATTTAAATTGCCCGAAATTTCTTTTGCTAATTGTAAATTATTTTCAAAATATAAATAAGCATATATTAAAATAGTCCCTGATTCAATCCAGCTAAACATTGATTTATTGTACGCAATTGTCAAATTCTCTAGACCAACAGCTTTATCTGGTTTAATACCAATAAAATTTGATATCCATTTTACTGGTTTTGGTGATAGTGAAGCAAAATATTGCATTAAACCTATTGGCATGTAAACATCATATAGATTCGGATTTATTTTTTTTGCCTCCTGAATACTACTATAGCCTTTATAGCCAGACTTGAAAACATTTAACCATTTTTTTTTTGCAAGACCTACTCTTGCCATTAATCCATATGATGATCCTAGAAATAAATAGTATTCTGCTAAATCAGGATTTGTTTTTATTAAATTATCATATATTGGTATTGTACTATACACTTCAGAATATATCATATCATAAGATGCTTCATAGCCTTTAGTTGTTTGAGTATAGAGCCAGTTATTTGCAATTTTTAAAAAATATGGTGCAGGATGTAAAGAATTGTTATTAATACAAGAATCTAAATAATTCAATGATTCTTCAAACTTATAATTATATAAGTTATTAATTGCTTTTTCAAGAAAATAATCATCTAATTTCTCTCTACTTAAACAAATAGTAAAAAATAATAAAAGAAAGGAAAATAGTATATTAAATTTCACTTTAACGATTGAGTTACTTTTTCAAATAAAGATTCAAATTTTATTTTTCTCATTTCATTTAATTTAACGAAGTTATTATTTGCATCTTTTTCAAATTCATTAAAAAATTTTTTAGTTTGAATATCCTTTAGGATTGTTTGAAGCTTATGCCTTACATCTTCATTAATTATTGAATCACCTTGTTTTAATCCTCCGTATTCAGCAGTCTCACTTATTGAATTATACATATATTTAAAACCATTTCTATGAAAAACATCGACAATTAATTTTACCTCATAAAAGCATACATACCAAGCTACTATTGGTTGAAAACCTGATTCAACCATGACATCAAAAGCCATTTTGATTAATGCTGGTATACCGCCACAAAGAACTGCTTGTTCGCCAAATAAATCTGATTCAGTTTCTTCTTTGAATGTTGATAAAAATGAACCAGCCCTCGTCCCTCCTATTGCCTTACTGTATGACAGAGCTAACTTTAAAGAATTTCTTGAATAATCCTGATGAATAGCTATCAAGTTTGGGACACCGCTATTTTTCTTAAATGCTTTCCTAACAATGAGACCTGCTCCGCTAGGTGCTACCATAATAATATTTACATTTAGTGGTGGAATTATTTTTTTATAATAAATATTATATCCATGTGAAAATAATAACGTGTGGTCAGGATTTAAAAATGGTGCGATTTTTTCACAAAATACTTTATTGATAGTTTGATCAGGTATTAGAATAGAAATTATATCAGCTTTTTTAACTCCTAAAGAGATTTCTATTGGATTTAAACCATCCTGTTTTACTTTTTTAATTGAATCACTATTCTCTCTTAAACCGACCAAAACATTTACTCCAGAATCAAATAAATTTTTTGATTGAGCTCTACCTTGATTTCCATAGCCAACAACAAGTACTGTTTTTGATTTCACTAAATTTAAATCTGCATCTTCATTGTAATATATTTTTTGATTTTTCATATCCATTTCAATTTTTGAATCGAATTTTAGGTTGAATATAATTGATCAAAACAGGAAGTAATGTCATAGATCCTGCCAATGCAACTAATAAGATAATCGTTGCTAAAATTCCAAATTCATGATTTGGAACAAACTGAGAAAATGCAAATACAATAAAGCCCAGTCCAAGAATAATCGTGGTATTAATAATTGCCTTTCCTGTTGTTAACAATGTAGCCTTAATTGCTATTCCATAAACTTTATGAATTTTATATTCTTTTCGAAATCTTGATAAAAAATGAATAGTATCATCTACAGCTATTCCAAGCGCAATTGAAAAAGTCATTGCAGTTGATGGCCTTAATTTTATCCCCAAATATCCCATTAATGCTCCCGCAACCATTAGTGGTAGAATATTAGGTAATATTGCTAATAGTGCTAATCTTTTAGACTTAAAAAGAAATATCATTGAAAAAAATATTATTGAAAATGCAATTAGGAAACTAAATGTTAAGTTTTTTACTAAATGTAAATTTGTTTTCAAAGCCAGCAATGTACTACCAGTAATTAATAAACCTACATCTTGATTAAAAATCTCTTTATGTAATAATTCAATTTCTTTTTTTAAAGATTCACCCCTACTGGTAGTTATATTTGATATTCTTGCACTTATACGTCCTTTAGAAAAATCTTTATTTAATAAATTGATGGGATTATCTAATAAATAAATCAAAGATAATCCTTCTTCTTTGTTTTTAGGAAGAGTTCTATTGCCTTCACCCATTTCTTCATTTATTACTTTTAAATAGTCAGTATAAGATATTATTGAACCAATTTCACCTATGTCTTGTAATTTTGACTTAAATCTATCAACCTTAATAAGATTTTCATAATCCAAGGAATTATTTTCGGCTTTAAAATCTAACACAATTTCTAATGGGAGAGTTCCTCCAAAATGCTTCTCAACAAACTTCATATCATCATAGAGTCTATTTCCTTCTTTTAAATCATCCATAATTGTTGAGTCATAATCCATTTTAAATAAACCAATAATTGTTAATAAAAAACATATTGCTGATATTGTTAGAATCTTCTTAGGATGATTTTCATTCCATTTATTTAATTTTTCAGCTGCTTGAAACCTCTCTCCTGCTATGAGTCTTTTTATATGTTTTTTATCTGGCGTTTCTATAAATGTTAATAATGCAGGAATTATAATTATTGTTAAAATAAATAATAATATTACTCCAATACCAAGCATGAATCCAAATTCTCTGGTTATATTAATATTAGTGAGCATAAGTGAAAAAAAGCCAATCGCTGTCGTAAAACTAGTTAAAAATAAAGCTGCGCCAATCTCTTGAATTACATTTATTAGAGAATCTTCTTTATTTAAATTATTATTTAAATTTTCATGATATTTAATTAAAATATGAATTTCATCTGAAACGCCTATTACCATTAAAAGATTAAACACTAAATAAGAGACTACATTAATACTTATTCCTAATATTGACATTATTCCAGCTACCCAAATAAGAGTAGTTCCAATAGCAATAATAGGCAATATAACTCCTTTTATTTGTCTAAATAAAAAAAATAAAACTATTGTTACTACAATGAAAGCTATTGGAAGAAAAATTATACGCTCTTTATTCACAAATTGAATATAACTAGTACGCATAACTGGAATTCCAGAACCATGCCACTCATATTTACTATATCCATCTAGCAATTTATTTATCTCTTTTATAGTAATTTCACGAGATTCATGATTATTTATATCATCAGCAAGATTTATTATCAATGAACCAAATTTTTGATTTTTAGATAAAAGACCTTGACTATAAATTGGATGGCTTTTAATCCATTCTGCGATATCTATATCACCATTTAAAATTTCATCATCTATTATATTTCCTAATGATAATACCGATTCAACACCATTAATAAATTCGATTTCATGGGATATCTCCAAAATTTCTTTTAAAGAATTATTTGAAAATAAACTATCTACTTGATAGATGTAGATTGCAATATCATCTTCTCTTGAAAATTCTTTAATAAAATCATTATAGAGGTCGCGATCTATATCATTTTCTGGAAACATTTGTTCAAGCGAGAAATCTACCTTTAACTTAGTTGATGAATAAAAAGCAATATATCCAAACCAAATTGTAATAACTCCAATAGTTGCTAATAATGAAATTGGATGTTTTAGGATTGTATTGCTTATTTTATCTATGTATTTCATATAAAACTATTTCCCACCTATTAAAATTAATAGAGCACCAAATGATGCAATAATAATCGCAATACTTTTTCTTGGGGTAATAAATTCATTTAAAAATATTCTTGCCAGAATAAGTATAAAAAAAGATGCTGT
>MDTB01064024.1_pt1 | contig 73230 bp, 72 predicted proteins | sample 811161 | NCBI WGS metagenome assembly MDTB01 (sample SAMN05326650, study PRJNA326480) | marine metagenome | isolation source: seawater | place: Mediterranean Sea | collected 2009 | reverse complement strand
CTGGGGGTTGGACTAAGTTAGTGGAGTGGGTCCTCAAACTGATTGACGAAGCTATCTAAACACCCTATTCTCTCGGTCCTCGCGCTCATCTATCTGAAGGCGACGAGATTTACGAATTTTTAGCTTAAATATGGCAGGACTTGATCTTTAGACAGGTACCGGTGCTGAGCCATCCCAGCTTGCAAATTACCCCTGTATCTAAAATCCTGCTCCTATGAATTGAAGGGAGTAACTTATGGTTAATGTGCATACGTTCGCTAAGCGAAAGCAGGAGAATCGTAAGATATCAATGGTTACGTGTTACGATTTTTGGAGCGCTAAGATAATCAATAAGTCTGACTTGGACTGTATTTTAGTGGGTGATTCTCTAGCGGTGGTAATGCATGGTTACGATTCAACAGTGCATGCAACGCTCTCAATGATGGAGATGCATGTCGCCTCTGTCGTTAGAGGGGCACCGGATAAATTTGTGATCGCGGACTTGCCGTTTCTCTCCTGTAGTAAAGGCATTGATCGAGCTCTAGATGCGGTACAAGCTTTAATTCAGGCCGGGGCATCTGCTGTGAAGATCGAGGGGTCGTCCCATCAGATCGATGTAATTAAGCGTATTGTCGAAGCCGGGGTCCCAGTAATGGGTCATATTGGATTAACGCCTCAGTCTATTCATAATCTTGGGGGGCATCTTGTGCAAGGTAAAGAAGTAAGTGAGGCTAAAAAACTAATTGATGATGCTATATTACTGGAACAGGCGGGATGTTTCGGTGTTGTCTTAGAATGCATTCCAAACAAACTTGGCGCCAGTATATCGAAACGCGTTAAAGTTCCTACGATAGGCATAGGGGCCGGGCTTCACACTGACGGACAGGTTTTAGTATTGCATGACATGATTGGTGTTGATCCAGCTTTTTCTCCAAAATTTCTACGGAAATACGCGAATACCAATGAATTGATAACTCAGGCGCTTGATAAATTTCACGATGATGTAACGAGTGAATGTTTCCCTGCACCTTTAGAAAGCTACGAATGATTGTCTTTGATTCAATCAGAGATTTTATGAGTACGAGAGTCCCTTTAGAAGGTAGCTTAGGGTTTGTACCCACCATGGGAGCTTTGCATGAAGGACACAGGTCACTGATCCGTAGAAGTCTAAAAGAAAATCAAATCACAGCAGTAAGCATCTATATTAATCCAACTCAGTTTGACAGGTCCGAAGATTTACAAGTATATCCAGAAACTATTTTGGAAGATAAAGAGCAGCTCAAATCTCTGGGAGTTGATCTGTTACTTATTCCAACTTACGAACAGATGTACCCAGATACTTTTCGCTACGAAGTTAGGGAAAAAGAGTTCTCCAGTGAGATGTGCGGAGCATACCGAAGTGGACACTTCACTGGGGTATTGACGGTAGTGATGAAATTGTTAAATATTATACGGCCTAGCAGAGCTTACTTCGGGGAAAAAGACTACCAACAGTACCTACTTATTAGAGATATGGTAGAGGCCTTTTTCCTCGAAGTGGAAATTGTTCCTTGCCCTATTGTACGAGACCCCGATGGATTAGCGTTGAGTTCTCGCAACATAAATCTTAGTGATAGTGCTCGAGAAAAAGCACCTCTACTCCATAAGCTTATAAGGAGTAAAGGTAGCGATAACGAATTAAAACTAGAGTTAACAAAAGAAGGGTTTGAAGTTGAATATGTTCAAACAAAATTTGATCGTCGCTTTGTCGCCGTCAGAATTGGGACTAATCCTACCGTTCGACTTATAGATAATGTTGCGTTGATTGAATGATACTTTGCCTAGACATAGGGAATTCTCAAATATTTGGGGGCGTATTTGGCAATGAAAGCTTGGAGCTGACATTCCGGCGTACCTCGCAGTTGCGAAGCTCGTCTGATGAGTTGGGAGTGTTTTTCCGTACCGTTCTTCGAGAGAATGATATCGATCCAAGAAGTATCACTAAAGTAGCCATTTGCTGTGTCGTCCCTGATTTGCTTTATTCGTTGCGAGCGACGTGTCAAAAGTACTTCCGGATTGAACCACTGATATTGAGACCTGGGATAAAAACAGGATTGAAAATTCTTTACCGTGACCCTCGAGAAGTTGGTGCCGATCGGATAGCAGATGCTATTGGTGCTGTAAAACTTTATCCGAAACGAAATATCATAGTCGCGGACTTTGGTACTGCAACCACAATATGCGCTATCAGCCAGAACAAAGAGTTTCTTGGGGGCAATATCATTCCAGGCCTGAATCTTTCTATGAGAGCTTTGGAGGAAAAGACAGCTCAATTACCCTCCGTGGAGATTATTTCAGCAAAAAGTGCTATTGGCAGATCGACTGTAGAAAGCATCCAGGCTGGTCTATATTGGTCGAATGTCGGAATGGTGCGAGAATTGGTGAAAAGGATTTCCGAAGAGGAGTTTTCTGCGGGGGATCCTGTAGTGATAGGCACCGGAGGTTTTGCGCAGTTATTCAACCGAGAGAATCTTTTTGATGAGGTTATCCCAGATCTAATTCTCAAAGGGTTGAGAGAGTTAATTCGGCTTAATATAAAAGAGTAACAATTACAAAAATGATTCCCTCAGGCCGCCAAATATCCTTGGTTACTGTTACTGAAAAGGTTTTTTACTGCTCTCCTTTCGAAATAGTCAGAAGTCTATCATTTTCCAAGCACTACAGGGGGGAAAGGTTCGTATGCCACAAGTTAGTTTAGTGGTACCAACCTATCGAGAGGCGGAAAATTTAGAAGCCCTGTGCGATTCTGTCGAGGTAAATCTCAGGAAGCGGAAGATTTCATATGAAATAATAATTGCTGACGATCACTCCCCCGATAACACCATAGGAGTCGTGGCGTCTCTCACTGCGAGATATCCAGTCCGCCTCATCCAGCCGCTAAATAGGCAGAGAGATCTGTCTTTGGCAGTATTGGATGGAATTCGCGAAGCAAAATCAGAGTTTGTGGTTGTTATGGATGCGGATCTTTCTCACCCAACAGAAAAAATTCCGGCGCTCGTATCAACTCTACGTGAGGGTGTTTTTGTCCTGGGCAGTCGTTACGCTGATGGTGCCAGTTTTGAGAAGGGTTGGGGTCTTTGGCGTTTCCTCAATTCATCGATAGCTACTGTCCTGGCATGGCCTCTAATTCAGTGCAAGGATCCAATGAGCGGCTTTTTCGGTCTTTGTAAAACCGACCTGCCTTCAGCCGAAAGTTTACACCCGATTGGGTACAAGATTGCTTTGGAGCTTATGGTGAAGGGTAATTTTGATGCTGTGATTGAAATTCCCATCCATTTCAAGGATCGGACTAGGGGTAAGAGCAAACTGAATCTCAAACAGCAGGTCAAATACCTTCGACATCTTAGAAGACTATATTTATTTAAATTTAGGCTTCAGGCTGAAATTGTCCAATATGGGTTAGTGGGTGCCAGCGGATTCTTGGTAGATATAAGTTTCTATTTAGTCATGCAGGCTTTCAGTATTGATCATCTTTTAGCTCGTGCTATTTCGTTTTGGCCTGCGGTAAGCTGGAACTGGGGTCTTAATCGATTGGTTACTTTTAGTGGACGCAGGCGAAGGCCTAAAGCTAAGCAATGGTTGGAGTTTGTTGTAACCAGTGCTATTGGTTTTAGCATTAATTGGGGCGTCTACTCTTGGTCTACTTCGAATATTGATTTCTTTTCTGATAATCGGCTTGCTGCACTAATTTTGGGTATTTTTTTTGCGAGTATATTTAACTTTATGTCTGCAACCTTCCTAATCTACAGCAATGTAAGAGGTCAAAATAAGCTACTTTAAGTGAGTAGTCACTTTGCTGAGATGATGCGGACTTGGCCATTTACTTATAGTAGTATTTAATCCAATTAGACGGTAATATGCCACTTGATGGATCGGGAATCTCAGTTGTGGACAGACGAAATCTTTTAAAGATTTTTTCAGCAGCAGGCGTGGCAGCAATGGGTGGTCACATGACTATGCAAGCGAGGCTTTCAGAGGCCTTGCCTGTGGTGCTTTCTGATGATTACGAAGATGTTAATACTAATGCTTTGGAACTAGCCCAAACTATCCAGCAGATGAGTACGCCCGCGCCGGACAGAGAGGCTTTTGTCCGAGCCTTCCAGAAGCAAACCAAGCCTATCTTGGCAGATTCAAATAATCTAAAGAGCTATCTTCAGAAGATGGAAAATTTCGAAAATTCCCATCATGAAGATGTCTTTTTAACTCCTAATCAAAATTCGCTACTCGGCAGTGTTTTTCGACGTCTGGACAGAGTCCAGAATGTTGTGGGGCATGGTAATTTTAATGTGCTTAGTTTTGATGATGCATTGAAGATGGGTAAACGCTATTCCAGTGTTGGAGAGTTTCCTAAATCTGAAAAAGAGTTCGTGGAGGATTTATTTTCAAAAAATCCTCGTGGCTATGGTTTCTATGGTGAGAAAGTAATCAGTAATCTGACATTTAAGGTTGCAGAAAGAGAAATGAGGAAGATACCTCGAACAGGACACTTTCTCTATCGAGGCGAACCAGAGGCGCTTTACAAACAGGTTAGAAGAGATCTAGGAGATAAGATTTTCCTCACTTCAGGTATTCGTAGTGTAGTGAAGCAAACGCACCTGTTTCTAGCGAAAACTATACAGTCCAAGGGTAACTTATCTAGAGCGTCTAGAAGTTTGGCACCGCCGGGTCATTCTTATCATGGTATTGGTGATTTTGATGTCGGAAAGGTAGGATTTGGAGCTAAGAATTTTACGGAAGATTTTGCGTCAACGGATGAATTTAAGCGCCTTGTCGATCTAGGATACGTGGATATGCGTTATCCCAAGCATAACCTGCTTGGTGTGCGTTATGAGCCATGGCATATTAAGGTAGTTGCTTAAAGAATTATTATTTGCACTGCAGTGATGGTAAGAACTAGACTCCCCATAATTATATAAACTTTGCCTAATGCCGTAATTCTAAGACGCCCCTCTGAACGTATCTCAGAAGAGGAGTCCCGACTCAAGAAAAATAAATATAGCTTTTTCTCGCTTTCAGACAGGTTAAATCGGAAATGGCTGACACCACTCAACATCGCGGGGCTGCTCAGTATAAGGGTAGAACCTAGCCACAAAGCAAATAATTCCTCAAACCAAAATAAAGAATCAAGGAAAACGAGGATATATACTAATATCAATGGAAGAAAAATATAAGCATATTGGTATATTCTTTCTGCAATCATTAGTTTTTGATTATTAACTCCTCGCCAGACTTGATATCTTAAGTATATGGATGGCCCATTATTTAGATAAAAGATCAAATTTAAAAATATCAGTAACGTAAGTAATCCCGGAATGCTAGCTGCATTATCTGCAGGTACTAGATAAGTTGATGGCACTATAAGGAGGATGCTAAAAATAAAAAGTCCACTCGCTAAGAGTAGCATTGCTAAGATTCCCCACAAGGGTATTACCCGCTTACTTAGTAGCTCAATTAAGTTGCTGACCGAAGAAAATATAACGAGTAGTATTCCAAAGTTATACAGAATTTGAGTACTGTTAGCTTCGCTAAGCTTTCCCTGACTTATTCCTGTGATGATGGTGACTATACTCGAGAGTAACGTAACGATAACTGTGCCAGCATCATACCCCGCCATTTTTTTTGTAGATGACCAATCTACTGTTTTTGAAATCCCCTCTACCTGGGCGGATGTCAGTCCAGATGCTTTTATAAGCTCTGTTGATGTTGAAATATCTGAAATCTCTTCCCTATACTTTATAATTTGTTCTGCACGTTTTGGCCCGATCCCTTTGATCTTCTGAAGTTCTTCGCGTGTTGCGAGGTTTATCAAAATGGGTAAGTCAGTCAAAGCCGCTACTCAACAAAAGAACTATTAACGCAGAGGTGAGAAATGAAAGAAAGTAAAATATCAAGTCGGGCTCTGTTGGTCGCTTCAGTCATTTTTGTATTAGTGCTCGCCTCTGGTCCCCTAGGTTATAAATTCGGTTTCTTGTTATTGATACCATCGATAATTAGTCTATTGGTCGGTGTTCTTGGAGGTATACTCGTTGCTCTTTCATCTCTGATCATGTTGTTTGTAGCTATCAAGTATAAGCTTACCGTCGACAGAAACCTTTTATTAGTTGGTTCGCTGGTCAGTCTTTTTCCGATGATTTTCATTGTCCCTCAGGCTTTCAACGGTCTTAGTGCACCCGAAATAAATGATATCTCAACAGATATGAATTCACCTCCTTTATTCGGTAAGCTCTTGATCAGGCAAATAGATAATAATGAGCTTTCTCTGAGTGAGTATGCTTTGAGTAAAGAAGAGCGAATAAAAATCCAAAATCATTCTTATCCTGAACTAAAGACTTTAAGTTCATCCCTTGACTTTGATTCGGCTTTGACCCGATCAGCTGCGTTGCTCCGTCAACAAGGCTTGGAGATTGTTACCATCGATAAAGATAAAGGAATTATTGAGGCGATCGATACGACATTTTGGTTTGGGTTTAAGGATAATGTCGTTGTCAGATTGAAAAGGCACGGCAGTGGAACCAAAGTAGATATTCGCTCTGCTTCCAGAATAGGCTTGAGGGATTTCGGTAAGAACGCGGGAAGAATACGACGCTTTCTGGACGATTTTTAAGAAAGCTTTTTCAAGACTAACTCGTTTACTTGTTGGGGATTAGCTTTACCAGATGTTTCTTTCATAACCTGACCTACAAAAAATCCGATAAGTTTTGTCTTTCCTTGACGAAACTGTTCTGCTTGTTTGGGATTTTGTTTAAGTACCTCCTCTATTAGAGGTTCGAGTGCGTTACTATTTGATAATTGTTCTAGCTCGTGGTCTTTAATGTATTCATCCAAATTAAACGTTGGTGATGACCATAAGGTGTCAAGTATCTCTTTAGCTATTTTTCCATTTATTGTCTGGTCTTTAATTCTATTTAGTAATTTACCCAGTTCCGTTGACGGCACTGGGATTATTTTTTCTTCTAAAGTGTCCTTATTTAGTCTACCAAGTATTTCGACACGGACCCAATTTGCAGCCAACTTTCCATCCTGACATATGTTTACTGTCGCCTCGAAATAGTCTGCGATTATGGGATCAAATGCCAAAGTATCGGCATCTGCTTTGGTAAGTTGATAGTTATTTACAAAGCGTTCTGCTTTTTCTCTCGGAAGCTCCGGCATCTTTTTTCTAATGTCTGCAATGTATTCATCATCAATAGAGATTGGTAGTAAATCTGGCTCAGGAAAGTAACGGTAGTCCATTGCAGTTTCCTTGCTACGCATTGATCGCGTTTCGTCCCTAGTAGGGTCGTAAAGTCGCGTTTCCTGAGTAATATGTCCTCCAGATTCCAAAACAGCCTTTTGTCTAGAAATTTCAAAATTTATTGCATTTTCTAGGAATCGAAAAGAATTCACGTTCTTGATCTCAGTTCGAGTTCCCATTTTAGTAGCGCCGATTGGCCTTATGGACACATTGGCGTCACACCGCAATGATCCCTCAGACATATTGCCGTCGGAGACCCCGAGATACGTAACTAACTGATGGATATAGCGTGCGTAGGCCACTGCTTCTTTCGCGGATCGCATATCAGGCTCAGAAACTATTTCCAAGAGAGGTACACCAGCACGGTTGAGGTCTATACCAGTGCTGCTAGCAAATTCATCGTGTACAGATTTGCCAGCATCTTCCTCTAGGTGAGCCCGAGTTATTTGAATTTCCTTTGAAATTCCATTTTCCAATGAGATTTGTACAGATCCACCGACAACTATTGGTTTATCCATCTGCGTTATCTGGTAGCCTTTTGGTAAGTCCGGATAGAAGTAATTCTTCCTATCGAATACAGAAACTCGAGAGATTTCTGCTCCAATACTTAATCCAAATGCCACTGCCCTGGGGTAAACTTCTGCATTTACGACGGGCAAAACACCCGGTAGACCTAGATCGATTGAGCTCGCCTGCGTATTGGGTTCGGCTCCAAATACTGTGCTGGCTCCAGAGAAAATTTTAGACTTTGTTTGCAACTGTACGTGGATCTCTAATCCGATTATTGGCTCCCACTTCATCTTTGACTCTCACTAGTTGTCATCATCGGAAAGCATTTATGCCAGTCAGTTCTCTTTTGATACTGATGAGCTGCCGACAGGATAGTACCTTCGGCTAAGTAGTTACCAATAAGCTGTAGGCCGACTGGAAGCTTCGAGGAAAACCCAATAGGTATTGACATGGCCGGTAGGCCAGCTAAATTTGCTGCTATGGTATATATATCTTGCAAATACATGTCTATGTGACTTTCTGTTTTCTCGCCTAACATGAAAGCAGGCTGCGGGGCGGTAGGACCAATCAAGAAGTCGACTTCGTTGAATGCTTGATGGAAGTCATTTTTGATCAAGCGTCGAATTTGCTGGGCTTTTCGATAATAGGCATCATAGTAGCCGGTGGACAAGGTGAAGGCTCCTGTCATTATCCTTCTCTTTACCTCATCACCAAAACCTTCACTGCGTGATCGCTTAAACATATCATTCAGATTTTCGGGATCTTTGCATCGGTAGCCGAAACGTACTCCATCATAACGTGAGAGATTTGTAGAGGCTTCTGCTGGCGCAATCACATAATAGGCTGGTACAGAATATTTAATGTGAGGTAACTTTACTGATTTAGTTGTTGCGCCAAGTTGCTCAAAGATTTTAAGAGCATCTTGTATTACCTCCTCAGACTTCGCTTCAAGTCCGTCAGCAAAAAAGTCATCGCAAACGCCAATACGCGCTCCTTCTAAAGTAGTGTTTAAATATTCTAAATAATTTGGAACATCATCTCTTATACATGTTGAATCCTTGGGATCGCCGCCGGCCATTAACGCTAACAATAGTGCTGCATCTTCTGCAGTTCTGGTCATTGGTCCAGCTTGGTCCAGACTTGAGGCAAAAGCAATCATACCCCAGCGTGAGATTCTTCCATAAGTAGGCTTAAGCCCAGTTATACCGCAGTGAGCAGATGGTTGACGAATTGACCCTCCAGTGTCTGTTCCTGTTGCAGCAGAGCAAAGTCCAGCTGCCACTGCTGCTGCAGAACCCCCAGAAGATCCTCCAGGAACTCTATCAGTATCCCAAGGATTTTGTACTGCTCCATAGTATGAAGTTTCATTACTGGAACCCATGGCAAATTCATCCATATTTGTTTTGCCTATGGTTATCGCTCCGGCAGCAGCGATTTTAATGACCACGGTAGCATCAAAAGGTGCGATATAGTTATGAAGCATTTGGCTACCAGCCGTGGTAGCAATATTTTTTGTACAAAATATATCTTTATGAGCGATCGGTATTCCTGTTAGAGGGCCCACCTTACCTTTGTATCTTGCTTGATCTGCATCAGCTGCTGTTTGAAGCGCAGATTCCTCGAGCACGCTTATGAAACAGTTTAGATGTTTTAACTGCTTAATACGGTGGATATAGTTTTCGGTCAGCTCTTTGGAGCTATACTTACCAATAGTCAGCGAATGGAGCTGTTCTGTAATACTTTCATTGTGCATCATTAATCAATTACTTTTGGCACTAGATATAAACCATTACGGGTTTCTGGGGCAAAGCTTTGATAAATCTCCCTGTTATCTTCTGATGTAACGATATCAGGACGCAAAGTTTGGGTTACATCCAACGGGTTAGAAACTGGTTCTATCCCCGAGGTGTCAACGGCCTGCATTTCTTCAACCAGGGCAAGGACTTCTGACATTTTATCCCCAATCACAGATAGCTCTTCCTGAGCAATTTCCAGTTGAGTTAGTTCTGCTATATTCTCGACGATCTCATTATCTATTTTCAATCGTTATCTCCTTTCCCATTTACTAATCAGAATCGTAATAAGGTTTCTAGTAATCTGCAAATAGCAACTACCTACTATTTTAATTGAATAGTTATCCTTAAAAACATAGGTTGTATGAAAAATTCGTGGAATGATACACTTGCTTTGAGTTCCAGGGGTAAAAGTCACGGTTGGGTGAGGAGATGCAAAGCGTTTTTCGTTGGTATCTTGCCACATCATATTATTGGAGTGTCAAATAGTTATGCTTAAGATGCTTAGAGGTCTCGTTTCCAACGATCTTTCTATTGATTTGGGGACTGCGAACACCCTAATTTATGTCGGTGAGCAAGGAATAGTTCTAAACGAGCCGTCAGTAGTTGCAATTCGTAATAGCAATAACAATCAAAAGACAGTAGCTGCGGTCGGGATTGATGCCAAACGAATGCTCGGGCGAACCCCAGGAAATATTGTAGCGATTCGCCCCCTGAAAGACGGGGTCATAGCAGACTTTCAGGTTACTGAGAAAATGCTACAACATTTTATCAAGAAAGTGCATGAAAGTAGCTTTATTCGCCCTAGTCCAAGAGTTCTAGTATGCGTGCCTTGTCAATCTACTGAGGTTGAGCAAAGAGCTATTCGGGAGTCAGTTATAAGTGCAGGGGCGCGAGATGTCCTTCTGATTGAAGAGCCAATGGCTGCTGCTATTGGTGCTGGGCTGCCGGTTCATGAAGCGGTTGGTACCATGGTGGTGGATATAGGCGGGGGAACTACTGAAATTGCCGTGATTTCACTTACCGGTGTCGTCTATTCTCAGTCCGTTAGGGTAGGAGGTGATCGCTTTGATGAAGCGATTACAGCATATGTTAGACGAACTCAGGGTAGTATTATCGGAGAGGCCACGGCGGAGAGAATTAAGAAAGAAATAGGAATGGCCTTCCCCTGTAATGAAATTGGGGAAATCGATGTGCGTGGTCGTAACCTTGCAGAAGGTGTTCCAAAAAGTTTTACTCTCAATAGTAATGAGATTCTTGAAGCTCTCCAGGAGCCATTAACGCTAATTGTTCAAGCCGTAAAAGCAGCGCTAGAACAGACTCCACCAGAGCTGGCTTCCGATATTGCTGAAGTTGGTTTGGTATTGACAGGGGGGGGCTCGCTACTTCGAGAATTGGATCGTTTGTTGTCAAATGAAACAGGCCTCCCTGTTATAGTTGCAGAGGATCCGTTAACTTGTGTTGCAAGAGGTGGTGGCGAAATTTTGGAACTTCTGAAGAAGGGCGGGGATTCGGAACTCTTACCAATTCATTAATTTAATTTGTTGCGCATGGGTATCTAGCGATTAAATCATTATTTGTAGAAGAGTCGAAGATAAACTTTAGTATTCTTGCTTTGGGCGCTCTGTCATTAATCCTTATGTTTTTGGACCATTTGACTGATTGGCTAGAGCCAGCTAGGGCGAGTCTAGCAACTGTGACAACGCCAATTATACTGATTGCAGACTTTCCTGTGAAAAGCGTTGAAAATCTTTCGCTAATTGCTGAAACGAGGTACAACCTTATTCAGGATATAGCTCAACTAAACCAAGATCAGCTTTTACTTCAAGCAAAAAATCAGAAGCTAAGTGCTCTAGCTGTAGAAAATAATAGACTCAGGGAGCTTCTAGGTTCTGCAGAAAAGTTACGGGATAATGTGGTTGTTGCCGAATTAGTCGGCGTAGACCCCGATCCTGAAAATCACGAGATTATAATTGATAAAGGGGCTGTTAATGACGTTTTTGTTGGGCAGCCACTACTTGATTCGAAAGGTTTGATGGGGCAGGTGATTAGCGTAAGTAGATATACATCACGAGTTTTATTGGTAAGCGATCCTTCGCACTCCGTTCCCGTTCAGGTGGTTCGTAGTAACTTGAGATTAGTTGCACAAGGTGCTGGAGTGACGTCGCACTTGAATTTGATGTTTGTGCAAGATACTGCAGATATTCGTGACGGTGATTTGTTAATAACCTCAGGTCTAGGCGGAAGATTTCCTGCGGGATATCCTGTTGCAGTTGTAAACCGAGTAGAGGGACAAGCTGGGAAACCCTTTGCCTTAGTAACCGCCGTTCCAAGTGCTTTGCTTGATCGTAGTCGTTATGTTCTCCTGGTTTTCACGGAAGATAAGAAGGATAGCTCGAAGGACAACCCTTATGATGCAAACGGCGATTGGTAACTAAATGTTCAGTCAGCTAATTATTGCGGTGACCTTTTTGTTTGCTATGATTCTATCAGTCTTTAGGTTGCCCGATTCGTTACCCTTGATGCTTGCTTATTTGAGACCGGAATGGATCACGCTAGTTCTGATTTATTGGGCCATTGCTTTGCCAAAGACAGTGGGGATGAAGAGCGCTTGGATAATAGGCTTGCTAACTGATGCTTTGCTGGGTAGTTTGTTGGGGCTGCATGCGTTTGTCTTTATGTTGGTTGTGTATATTTCAAGCAGTTTGTATCAGCGTTTGCGCATGATGGCTAGTTGGCAACAAAGCCTCTTTGTTTTTGCTGTTATTTTCTTAAGTCAATCAGTATTTTTCTGGACGGGTCAAATTACAGGGACAGTTCAGTGGACAAATTTATATTTTTTACCCTCTATTATCAGTGCTTTACTGTGGCCTTGGATATTTATAATACTCCGGTCAGTTCGAAGAAAATTTAATATTTCCTGACGGGTATAGGTTCCAAATATATTCTACGGAGTGGCTTCAAGAAGTTTAAAATGTTTTATCTTGAGGAAATTTTGACCCCGTGACTGAACTTATTCTTGCATCCGGTTCTCCGCGTAGGGCAGATCTGCTTCGCCAACTAGGGCTATCTTTCTCTGTTATTGTTCCCTCTGTGGATGAAACGCTTAAACATAGTGAAAGCTCGCATGATTTTGTTGAGCGTTTGGCGAAAGAAAAAAACACCGAGATTCAGAATAGATTAGATTCTAATAAATTAGTTTTATCAGCCGATACGGTGGTGGTTTATCAGAATAGGATTTTGGGCAAACCGAAAAGCAAAGCAGAAGGTTTAAGTATGTTAAAACTTTTATCGGAGCAAATGCATACAGTTGTAACTGGAGTAGCCTTAACAACAAAAACTCAGGAAAAATTCTTTTTTGTAGAAACCAAAGTTAAATTCCGAAGACTAAGTGATCATGAGATTCATAGTTACTGGATGACTGGAGAGCCAAAAGATAAAGCTGGGGCCTATGGTATCCAGGGCCTGGGGGCTCTCTTCGTAAGCCGGATAGAGGGAAGTTATAGCAATGTTGTTGGACTTCCGCTTATGGAGACAGGGGAGATTCTAAAGCAGCTTGGAGTTGACTGTCTTGTGTAGACAAAAGGTGTAGTCGAGATGGAAGAAGAAATTTTCGTAAATGTAACAGAGAGTGTGAGTCGAGTTGCCGTTACAGAGCAAGGTTTACTGCGGGAGATTTATACTGAACGCACTAATCATCGAAGTACACTTGGAAATATTTATAAAGGTAAGGTAACAAGAATTTTGCCTGCAATCGATGGTGCTTTCGTTGATATTGGTAATGAGAGGGATGCGTTTATTCAACGTAAGGATGCAGTGCCCATTTCCTCCGTGTTATTTGAGAGGATGGATCTAGATCCTCAGTCAGTCTCTATGAGAAAGCTATTATATGAAGGACAGAAATTATTGGTTCAGGTTACTAAGGATCCAAGCAACAATAAGACGCACCGAGTTACAGCTAATCTTTCGTTGGTATCGAGGCATCTGGTCTACAGACCTTATTCTAGAGGAATCACGATTTCGGAACGAATTGAGGATCCAAAAGAACGTTTAAGATTGAAAGAGGTAATTTTTTTAATTTCCAAGAATAAAGGGGGATTCATTGTTCGAACTGCAGCAGAGAATATTGATTCGAGTATTTTGTCTAAAGATATACAATTACTTAGTGATAGATGGCTGAAAATTCTTGATAGAAGTAAACTAGAAATGTCTTCCTCCATAATTTATACGGAGCCCTCGCTCCCTCTGCAGGTCATTCGCGATATCGTTAGTGTTAGAACCTCACGAATTCTTGTCGATACACAGGAGACCAAGGATGCATTTTCAAAATTTCTCGCTGAGTTTATTCCTGCTAAATTACCTATACTAGAGCTATCCAGTAGTGAAGACTTAGTCTTCGATAATCATGATTTAGAAGATCAAATCAATTTAGCTATGGAGGAACGGGTTATCCTCAGATCTGGGGGTTATTTGGTTATTGAACAGACAGAAGCCATGACCACGATAGACGTTAATACCGGAAGATCTGGTGGAAAAAAAGCAGCTAAAGAGACGATCTTGGCAACTAACTCAGAGGCTGCTGTTTCGATACCCTGGCAACTTCGACTTCGAAATATTGGTGGAATCGTTGTTATTGATTTCATCGATATGGAGGATGAAGAGCATAAAAGACAGGTGCTTCGAACTTTGGAGAATACTTCGCAATCATACAGAGTAAAAAGTAATTTTTCGAATTTCTCGGACTTCGGTCTTGTACAGTTAGTAAGGAAACGTGACAGTGAAAGTTTAGTAAGAACGGTTTGTGAGCCGTGCAAGTGCTGCAGAGGTCGTGGGTTCGTTAAGACAGCCGAAATTGTCTGTTTAGAGATAGTAAATGAAATTTATCGAAGGGCTGGACGCTATAAGAAGATTTGTTTAGTTAAGGCATCAAAATTGGTAGTTAATAGGCTGTCGGAGGATAAGTCTAATTCTATTGTTCGTCTATCCGAAGCTTTAGGACTAGAGATACGTTTACAGGCGGAGTTAGGTTATCAGCAGGAAGAATTCGATGTTATCGAGGTTTCAAATTAGCGAGAAAATCTATGCGTCGGATTTCATTGAAAAATACAATATCCATTATACAGTTCGTAATCCTCGTTATACTAATTGTTGCAGCTATTTATGTAAGTATAGGTCGACTTATTTTAAGTGTTAGTGATTTGTACAGGGATCATGTTATCCGATGGATGGAACAAAAACTCAATATGGACGTAAATATCGGTGCTATTGAAGGGAATTGGATTTACTTTGATCCAGAAATAACTCTTGATCACGTAGCGTTGGGTGAATCAATATATTTTGATCATCTGACCTTGCGTATAGACACATTAAAAAGCTTTCTTAACAGAAGTGTTGTTGTAACCGCTATTGAACTAAAGAGCGTCGAACTTGATATTGAACAGTCAATGCCTGGTGAATGGAATGCTTTTGGTTTTCCAAAGTCTCTGGAATTTTTCGATCTTGATTTAGGTATGGAGTTTTTGCACTACTTAAGTGCCGCCAGAGTAGATGAGATCGATATTAATCTGATGAGTGCTAGAGGAGATTATATTCTATCGATTAGTAATCTCGTCCTTCAATCGGAAGCCAGAGGTGATAGGAGGATTTCAGTACCTCTTAAAATCCTTGGAAAGAATAAAAAAACTTATGGCTCCATAAATTTTTTGGGTAAATACAGGGGAAACTTAAAAAAGTCCGGTTTTAAGGGAGATTTTTATGCGGAAATTTTTGGTAGTGATTTAGAGCATCTAATTGACCTTACTCATTTGTCACATCGATTTTCAGATGTTTCGATCGATAATGAAGTTTGGGTATCTATTGACGCAGACCATACAAGTATCCTAAGCAACATTGACATTAACGCCATACTCTTGGGTAATGCTAAAGAAAAAATTATGCTTGGGGGAGAGCTCTCCTTAGGCATGAAAATATCGGGGGACGAACTCAAATTTACCGGACAGGAAATTGCTATCCAACTAGATAATGACGTGATTGACCTTAGTGGTCTTTATGGTTCGCTATCCCGTAAGTTGAACCAAGTGGTATTTACAATGCCGAAGCTAGAGCTTCAGCAATTATCATCGTTCATGCTTAATTTTGAACCGCAAATAGCCTCTAAAAAACTCCAGAGTGCGATTGAGGTTATAAGGCCAACCGGTTCACTAAAGGAAACCTTCCTATATTTAGATTTGGAAAAATGGGAAAGAGACTATCAAGTGGTAAGTGTACTAGATAATGTAAATTTTGATACTTATCTTGGTTCCCCAGAGATGCGAAATCTAAGTGGAATAATTTCTTTAAGTCCGAAGCGAGGGTATCTCGATATTGATAGTAAGAATGTTGATTTATATTTTAAATCTCATTTTTCTGAGGTTTGGCCCTTTGACTCCATCAGAGGACGCATGCTTTACATTAATGACGAAGATATTTTCAGAGTCAGCAGTAGATTGGTAAAGTTTTCTTATAATGATGTTAGTGCTGTGGGGAAAATAAAGCTAAATTTTCCGAGAGCAGCAGATTATAACTGGGAATTACTTTTGGGTGTTAATGAAAGTCCACTAAAGGAATCTTATCGTTACATTCCTGATACTTTGCCCTCACGATTATTAGATTGGTTGGAATCGTCTGTAATTGCGGGAAAAGTAGAAGATAGTGGATTATTATTCCATGGAGTTTTTGCTAAAAGTTCTCCAAAGATAGCCAAAACTTTCGAAAGCTATTTCCGGGTACGTAATACTAATCTTAAATATCATCAAGAATGGCCAATGCTTACTGACTTAAATGCGCTATTCCATATAAATAACGGGGACTTAGTTTCTAGTAATGGGAATGCAAAAATGTTCTCACTAGATCTAACAAAAATCAATGTATTCATAAGAAACCCTTACGGAGGACAGGCGAAAAGTGTCTCGGTTTCAGCAGATATAGAAGGGATGTTAATTGATGGTTTTCGCATATTAAACGAAACGCCAGTTAAAGATAAAATAATGAATAGATCTAGGCATTGGTCAGGAACAGGGAATTTTATTGGCACTGCAGAATTTGAGATTCCTTTCGCACTAGGTGGAGATGATGAGATCTATAGTAATATATCGGTTTTCCTGGCTAATAATAACCTTAATTTCGCAGATCAAAATCTAGATATAGAAAGAGTAAACGGTAATCTTAAATATGAAACACACTCTGGACTTAACTCTTCCCAATTTATTGGTGTGCTCTTCGGCGAAAACGTCTCTGGTAGTATTGCTACGGATTTAGGAAATAATTCTGGCGAAGTAGTAATTGATTTAATAGGTAAGGTTGAGGCGAGTAAACTTTATGAATGGTCTCGACAAGATATCCTTAGTCGATTTTACGGGAAATCTTCCTATCGTGCTTCTTTGCATATCCCTTTTGGGCCAGACTCTGAAAACAGTTATTTTCAGGTGTGGTCAAATCTTACCGGGATGGAGCTTAATTTCCCCGTCCCCGTAGGTAAAAATAAGAAAGAGGAGCGGTCTCTTTACTACCGTCAAGATTTTTCAGAATCAGGATCTAAAATAAATTTTAGGCTGGGGCAGCTGATCGCATACCTTTCTACTCAGGAGCGTTTAGTGACGGGAGGTCGAGTCCATTTCGGATCAATCCAAGGGAGTGAAATATCATATGATTCCTTGCTAGTGACAGGTGCCCTTGAGTACGCAAATTATGAAGACTGGTATAATGTTTTTTTAGATACAGAGAATGTCTCAGATCAGCTTTTTCACCCTAGTATTAGTGAGAATAATGAGTTGCTTTCAATAGATATTGGCAGTTTAAACTTTTACTCATTACCACTTTCGGGTGTTAGGGTTCACCTTGAAAGGCTACCAGATGCATGGAGAGCCTTTATTAGCAACGAGAATGTTAAGGGAGAGTTTATTATTCCTGATGAAGAGGAGTCCCCTCTTTTAGTTAATCTAAACCACTTAAGGTTTCCAAAAACTGAAGAAAGTAACGATCCTATGAGTCTTCTTTCCTCAAAGGAATTAATTGATGCCAACTTTACGATTGATGAACTTTTTTTCGGCGATGAAGGCTATGGTCATTGGTCATTTGAGTTGAGACCGGATGCAAGGGGAGTAAGCTTGGTAAACTTAGAGGGTCGGGTTAAAGGTATCTCTGTAATGAAAGGCTCTAAATTTGATTGGAGTTATGAAGATAAATATGTTTCTTCTTTCGAAGGTATTATCGGTATAGAGGATTTGGGGACAGCTTTAGAAAAATGGGGTTATGCGTCTAGTGTTGAAGGGAGTAATTTTAATCTTTCAGCATCTTTTGTATGGGAGGGTAGTCCTGCTGCTATTGATATGGATATTTTAGAAGGGCATATCAAGCTACTGAATGGTGAAGGTCGCTTTGTGCAGGCTGATCCAGGTGCGGCATTAAAGCTATTAGGAATTTTTGATTTCGCTCAACTTGGAAGAAGATTAAATTTTGACTTCTCTGATGTAGTCCAGAAAGGCTGGAGTTTCAACAAGGTAACAGGATCGACAAATTATAGTAAAGGAAAGATAAGCATATTAGAGCCTATAGTTGTTGAGGGCTCGACTAGTAATTTTAAAATTGCCGGTAATGCGGATCTAAATACGCGAGAGCTCGATAATGATATGATCGTTACTTTGCGTGTGAGTAAAAATTTACCCTGGTATGCGGCTTATAGCGCAATTGCTACCGGTCCTCTTGCAGGACTGGGGGTTTTGTTAGCTCAACGAGTTCTCAAATCTCAAATAAACCAGGTAAGTAGTGCAAAATATACTGTTAGTGGAACCATAGAGTCGCCAAAGATTGAGTTGGATTCGCTCTTCAATGACAATATTGAAAAGAGGTCTGGTTCTGCTCAATAGGCATCTAATTCTTTGAGGAAATGGAAAAGTTTTTTAGACGCGCTTCCATTTTTTCCTGTTTCTTTCTCGATGGTCGCTTTACGAATAAGTTGTTGAAGATATTGGCGGTTTATATTTGGGTAGTCGGCAACAATCAATGAAAAGGTTTCGCCATCATCCTTGAGTAAGCCTTCTCTCCAAAGTGCTATTTTTTGGTATCTTTTTTTGACATTTTTCTGATCGAAAAGGTCCGTGAGTCTCGCGATCACTCCCGGTTCACTTTTATAGATGAGTTTTGTGATGTATTGGATTTGGCGCTTTTTGACAGTGGCCCTAGTCGTTCTTCTAGCCAGAAGTACTGCGGCAGTGATTTCCTCCACTCCCAATGAGCGGACTTTTTCATTCGTATAATTGATTAGTTCTTGGACCATATCTCTGAGTTTTGATAAATCCCTCTTCTGTTGGGACTTGCTGATATGGGGACTAATTCCTTCTTGGTCGTCTATGGAGTTATGCTCAGTCATTCTGCTTCGCCAAATGTTTGTTCGACGAATTCAATTAACTTGCGCACCACTATCTCTTCATCAGAATCTTCCAAACATCTTTCAATCTCGGCCCCATAACCTGCCTCAAGCATTATCATTGACATGATACTCTTTGCGTTACTTGAATTATAAAGATAGATAACACTCATTGTTGAAGAAAAATTCATTACTCTTTAAACGAAAGCAGATGCCGCACGAGCATGAAGTCCAAGCTTATTGCAGATAACTGTTTTACAGCAAATCATTCGGTTTTACTTAGTTCTCGGTGCCGGACCTGAACGTTCTTCCACGTATTTTTAAAGTGGTCGTAAAGTTTATCTACAATATAGACTGATCGATGCTGCCCCCCGGTACATCCAATTGCAACTGTCATGTAGCTTCGGTTGTTGGCCTCGAACTTGGGTAACCAAGACTCAAGATAGGATAATATATCATTATACATTGAGACCACTTCAGGTTGCTTTTGCAAAAATGCCTGAACGGCTGTATCTCGTCCAGTGAGATTCCTTAGATTCGGCTTCCAGTGAGGGTTTGTGAGACACCTAGCGTCAAACAAAAGATCTGCGTCAATGGGGACTCCAGTTTTATAAGCGAACGATTGAAAAAGTAAAGCAAATTCATGGTTAACAATTGCGACTCTGGATTTAACAAGATCCCTCAGTTCATGCATCGAGAGAAGTGTCGTATCAATTGCTAAATCGGCAAGATCAGAAATTGGTTCTAGTAGAGTGGACTCAAAATCTAATGCTTCTTGAAGATCTCGATCCTCATCACTTAGGGGGTGCTTGCGTCTAGTCTCACTAAATCTTTTCACTAAAGCGTTGCTACTGGAATCCAGAAAAACAACTTTTACTTGAATATCTGACGGATTGAAGGTCTCCAATATTTCGGGGAATTTCAACAAGTCATCACCGATATTCCGTGCATCAACACTTACAGCTACCCGTGGTTGCAAAGGTAGATGGTCTACTAATGGCTTTAGCAAAGTGATGGGTAAGTTATCGATACAATAAAATCCCATATCCTCTAGAACGTGGAGCGCAGTGCTTTTCCCTGACCCTGACCTACCACTTATGACGACAAGAGTAATCAATATGGCATCCTCGTCTAATTAACTAAAGTTTCTTTCAAATATTTTTATATCCACACTCTTTCCCGAACTAGCTTAGAAAATTAGGCCTTTGATACTCATCAAGATTGAGTATTGCAGTTTTATAGGGCTCTATATCGTTCTCTGCCCCAAAGACTGCTTCAAAAAATACGGGCGACCCAAATTTACTAGCAAGCATAGCTAATATTTCTAGATGAGTATTGGCTTCATTCTGAGGCGCAATTACAACTAAAACGATCCTTACAGGAATTTCATCGATTGCACTACAGTCGATACCTCTACTTAACTTAAAGAGAGCGGCAAAAGTGTTTGAGCATTCTACCCAGCAATGTGGTTTCGAGATTCTTTTACCTATAACGATAGGGCCAATTTTCTCGCGTGCTATTAATTTGCTAAACAGGTGTTGCTGGCTAATACCAGGTTCAGCACCTGTCAAAATTCCAGAGGCTTGCTCCATTACCCGTTTTTTACTTGTACTTTCTAAATTGGCGAAAGTTCTCTCTGGCGTTAGGATAGATTCGATATTCATTTTGGATCAGTATTCATTGCTGCAAAGTTTGTGTTGACCGACGCCTAATTATATATGTCGGCACGATAGCTTTTCCACAAGCTTATCGAGGATAGGCTATGCTAAATAACAAAATGTCCCTCTAAGTCTAACAAGGTCACACGAGTTGTTTGCGTTCATTCGAGGGGGGGATTAATAAAGATTCCCTGTACTTTGCAATTGTTCGTCTGGCAACTTTGATATCTTGGTTAGCAAGCAGGCCTGATATTTTATTATCACTGAGAGGTTTCTTTGGGTTTTCTTCGGAAATTAATTTTTTAATGATGGCTCTGATAGCAGTGGAGGACACTTCTCCTCCTGTATGTGTACTTACGTGGCTGGAAAAAAAATATTTTAATTCGAAAACCCCAGCGGGAGTATGCATATATTTTTGTGTAGTAACGCGTGAGATTGTTGATTCATGCAGATCTACTGCATTTGCAATATCATGAAGAACTAAGGGCTTCATAGCTTGCTCACCATGTTCTAAAAAGCCTCGCTGAAATTCCACGATTTTAGAAGCTACTCGAAGAAGCGTATCATTTCGCTGTTGTAAAGAATTTATAAACCATCTGGCATCCTGTAGGTTATTTTTTAGGTAAGTATTATCGCTACTCTTCATTTTGGGGCTTATCAGCGAGGCATACTCCGGATTAACTCTTATCCGGAGAGCTGATTTGGGATTTAGCTCGACTGACCAGCGATCATTTTTTTTTGATACGAAAATATCAGGTTCGATATATTCAATTTTACTATCGTCAATATCACTCCCTGGTCTCGGATTCAGTGAAACAATTAAAGCAATTACCTCTCTAAGATCGCTCTCTTTAAGTCTCGCTTTTCTGCCGATCATTCCATAATCTCGATTGGCTAGATGGGAAATATAATGTCGCACTAAATTAATAGCTTGTTCTTTCCATGGAGTATCAGGAGGAAGGCTACGTAGCTGAATGGTTAGACACTCCTGGATATTTCGGGATGCAATCCCGATAGGATCTAAGTGTTGGATTAAGGTTAGGACGGCCTCTACCTCATCTAGTTCGAGCTTCCATTCAGTTGGAGCGCTATCTAGGACATCTTCAGTGGTAATTGTTAGTGTTCCATTTCTATCCAATGCATCGATGATAGTCACTGCGATAAACTTATCGGTATCAGAGAGGCGGAGTAAATTGATTTGATCCAATAGGTGCGATTGAATAGAGTTCCCAACGCTGTCACTATTTTCTAAGAATGAACCACCACTTTCATTGTCGTTCCTAAAGTTTGTAGATTGGATTCCGTCATCGAAGACGTCTTCCCACACACTATCAACTGGCAGATCCTCAGATATAGTGCTTTCTTTGATTCGCTCGGAGGAGTCCAGTATAGCCTCGCCATCAATCTCAGGATCTGGCACACTCGTAGGAGGTTCCCTATCAACTCCATATTCAACTGGTGTTCTAGACTCTTCATCTGCTTTCTCTTGCTCTGTTTGAGGACTATCTAGCGTTATTTGTTCATCACTATTGTTGGCATCTTCTAATCCTAGCTCCTCTAACATTGGATTGGTTTCTAGCGCTTGTTGTATCTCCAGTTCCAATTCAGCAGTCGAAAGCTGCAGTAAGCGAATTGCTTGCTGCAGTTGAGGGGTCATCCTAAGCTGCTGACCCATTTTTAAGGTGAGTGCTGGTTTTAGCGCCATAAATTTATATGTTCAAACATTTAAATTAACTTATCGTCATTAGTGGATTCTCATTACATTCGAAAATCTTCACCGAGATAGATTTGTTTAACAAGATCATTATTTAGTACTTCTTTTGGGGATCCCTCAAAAATGATACGGCCTTCGTTTACGATATAGGCTGAATCACAAATATCGAGCGTCTCGCGTACATTATGGTCTGTGATTAGGATGCCAATATTCCGTTCTGTTAACTGTCTAATTATCCGCTTAATATCATTTACAGATATTGGATCAACACCTGCGAATGGTTCATCAAGCAATATGAAATGGGGTTCTGTCGCGAGTGCTCTAGCGATCTCTACCCTTCGGCGTTCACCACCAGATAAGGACATGCCATTATTATCTCGGATAGAAGAAATATTGAAGTCGTTCAGTAATAACTCTAGTTTAATGTTTCGCTCTTTCGCTGATAAATCTTGACGAGTTTCCAATATGGCTAGGATGTTTTCAGAGACACTCAGTTTGCGGAAGATGGAGGCCTCCTGAGGGAGGTATCCTATCCCCGCTCGGGCACGTTCATGCATTGGCTCATTACTTATATCTTGAGCGTCAAGCATGATAGTTCCTCTATCTTGACGCAACGAACCAGAGATCATATAAAAACAGGTCGTTTTACCAGCTCCATTTGGGCCGAGGAGTCCAGCGACTTGACCGCTACTTACGCTAATGCTCAGATCGTGGACTACTCTCTTAGCGCGATAGTTCTTTTGAAGATTTTTTGCTCGTAATGTGTGCATTATTATTTCGTTGTACCGTACTTAATCCTGACTCTCCCTGCATTTTCCTCTCCTCCATCAATCTTGACGATACCCTGCTCGATATCATAATAAACGAGTTCGCCCATAAATTCGTCTTTGTTTTTTTGAACGAGAGCATTCCCAGATAGTTTTACCTGTTGTTTTTCTACTAGATACTTTATCTGTTGTGCTGTCGCTTCAACTTTCCCTGTGCCACCAGATATTTTTTCAATCCGTGCTGGCTTAGTGAACCCCTGATTTGAAGTTGCAATAACTTCTATGACATCTCCATTTTTATTTGTCTTTACCTGAACTTCATCGGCAAGAATTTTTAGAGAACCCTGGATGACAGATACCTCACCACTGTAAGTTGTAGCGCCTGCTCTTTCATTAACCTCGCCATAATTCGCTTCTATAAGGAGTGCTTCTTGTTTATCAAGATCTATTGCTAAACTGCAAGTTGGTAGAAAAAATAGCAAGCAGAGAGTTAAAGATCTGTAAGTCATATTTTGGTCTGTCGCATTTAGTCTTGTTAGTATAGAAATTAAAGTCTCTTGTGGCTATCTGTGCCCGCTTGAAATATAGATGGTATTGACGCGGTGAGATTCGCTTGAAAGAAAGACAAAGGTGTTGAGTTCAAAATCAGCCCTTAATCCCGCAGCTGTCGTGGCGGCGTTATTGTCTATTATGTAAACCATCTCATTTGTCTCAGCATAGTTTTTGTCTGGGAAAACCGACAGGCTGTCACTTTCAATCTTTATGAACTGCCCATTAGATTTCTCTTTATATGCTGAAACATTACTCCAAAGTTCAACAATTTCTTCACGAAAGGGCGATTTAGACATAAGACGCCCTTGTTCAGCTTTAATCTCCCATGGGATGGGTCCTTTCGAAAGAAGCACTAAATTCGGCATCACCAGCGTGGTGAGGTTAGTAAGTGGAAAATGCGTAAACCGATCTGCACTTAATTGGTAGTCTAATAAACCATTGTTAGAGAATCTTTTTATTTTTGCGTTCAGCATATAAAGGTCTGGATCATTTCTGGAAACGTTCCCGGAGAGAGAATAGCCAATAGGATCCTCAAGAAACCAACTCAAGGCTATTGCAAATAAAACGATGCTGCTGCTTGTAACGATTTTTCGGCCAGTCATCGATTATCCGAAGTCAAACATGTAAAAGCATATTGTATAATGAATCGTCATCAGATGCGTGAGGAATAATAAGCTATCAAGCGGCCTGAAATCGTTTCTGATTTTTATAATATGACGCAGCTATGAATTAGAGCGATTTATCCTGGCTAAAGTGATTAGTTTTTTTGATAGAGACCGTAAATAGTTTTTTCGTAAATTAGCAAGAGGTTAGAATGGATAGTAATAAAATTAAAGAAATGCTTGCTTCAACTTTAGGTGACTGCGATATTGAAGTTGAAGTTGCTGGGAACAAGGTAGTATTGCACATTATCTCTGAAAGTTTTGAGGGACTTTCACAATTGAAACGCCAAAAAAAAATTTATGCAATATTGAATGATATGGTCAGTAGCGGGGAAATACATGCGGTGACGATGTATACGAATACTCCGGAGGAAATTGGTAGGTAATTTAATGGATCGGTTACTCATAGAAGGTGGTCTCAAATTGGATGGTGAATTACGTGCATCTGGAGCTAAGAATTCCGCTTCCATAATGCTGCCCGCAGCTTTGCTCGCTGATAATCCAGTGACAATTAGTAATGTCCCTCACTTACGCGATATCACTACTATGATAGAGCTATTAGGTTCTATGGGGGTTGAGGTGGTGATCGACGAGAAAATGAATGTTGAGATTCATGCAAATAGTATTAAACGGTTCAGAGCCCCTTACAACCTAGTCAAAACGATGCGCGCATCTTTCACTGTATTGGGTCCTTTGCTTGCCCATTATGGGCAGGCAGAAGTATCTTTACCAGGAGGTTGCGCGATCGGCCCTCGTCCTGTAGACCAGCATCTTCATGGCTTAGAGGCCCTTGGCGCTAAGATAGAAATGGAAGACGGTTATGTAAAAGCGAAAGTTAATGGACGATTGAAGGGTGCGCGTATTTATTTTGATATCAGCACAGTAGGGGGAACGGAGCACATCATGATGGCTGCAACTCTTGCAAAGGGGGAAACTGTCTTGGAAAACTGCGCTAGAGAGCCTGAGATAGTCGATTTAGCTAATTGTCTCAATGCTATGGGGGCTATGATAACTGGAGCGGGAACAGAAACTATTACTATTTGTGGTGTAGATTCCCTCGAAGGATGCACGCACAGAGTTATTGCTGATAGGGTTGAAACGGGAACGTATCTTATTGCGGCGGCTGCTACTGGTGGAAGGGTAAAAATACGTGATGCAAATCCGGGGCATCTTGAATTGCTAATTGAAAAGTTAAAAGAAGCTGGCGCCGCAGTAAACCTGGGAGAGGATTGGATAGAATTGGATATGCAAGGCAAAAGACCCAAGGCAATTAGTTTAATTACCGCTCCTTATCCAGCATTCCCAACCGACCTGCAGGCGCAAATAATTGCCTTAAATTGTATTGCTGATGGGACTGGTACAATAAAGGAGACGGTCTTTGAAAATCGTTTTATGCATGTGCACGAGATGAGCAGAATGGGGGCCCAAATTAGACTAGAGGACAATAATACGACAGCCATTGTTGAGGGGGTAGAGCGCCTTAAAGGAGCACAGGTTATGGCTAACGATCTTCGTGCATCGGTTAGTTTAGTCATAGCGGGGTTAGTGGCGAATGGCACTACTGAAGTTGATAGGATCTATCATATTGATCGCGGTTACGAGCAGGTTGAAGAAAAGTTAAATAAACTCGGCGCAAATATCCAGCGAGTAGTAAGCCAATGACCAAGGTTAATTTACCGAGGCTGCGCTACATGGACGCAGACTTCAAGTCAGCGTTGACTGCTTTGCTTGCAAAAACTAAAGAATCTGAAAACGTAAGTAAAATTGTTAAGGAAATAGTGGAATCCGTCAGAGCTTTTGGTGACAAAAGAGTTCTTGAACTTACAGCTCGATGGGACCATCTGTCAGCGAACTCCATGAAAGATTTAGAAATATCCCGTGACTGTCAACAGCAGGCTTTAGAAAATCTTGATAGTCCAGTGAGACAGGCTCTAGAGTCCGCGGTGTCACGAGTGAAATCCTACCATAGTCAACAGCTTGAAGCCTTTGGAAACGGTAAAAGTTGGGAATATATAGATAGAGATGGTAATCGTTTGGGGCAGCGCGTTCGTGGATTAGAGAAGGTGGGATTATATGTTCCCGGAGGGAAGGCGGCTTATCCTTCAACTGTTTATATGACGGCTATCCCTGCTAAGATGGCTGGTGTAAGCGAGGTTATTCTTGTGGTCCCGACACCGAACGGTGAAGTAAGTCAAACCCTGCTAGCAGCTGCCCGACTGTGCGAAATTGATAAGTTATTTACAATTGGGGGCGCTCAGGCGATAGCAGCGCTTGCCTTCGGTACCGAGACTATTCCTAGGGTAGATAAGATTGTTGGTCCAGGAAACATTTATGTAGCAACTGCCAAGGAGTTGGTGTACGGGGCAGTAGATGTTGACATGGTTGCCGGTCCATCAGAAATAGTCATAATTGCTGACGGATCAGTTCGAGCGGATTGGCTTGCTCTCGATATGCTTGCGCAGGCGGAGCATGATGAAATGGCACAGGCAATACTAATAAGTGCAGATCGAGGATTGCTTGATAAGGTCCAAGAAGAAGTCTTTAGCAAATTAGAAACTATGCCTCGCAAGCCAATAATTAGTGAGTCACTAGCCAAACGTAGCGCGATGATTGAAGTAGATGATATCGAGCAGGCAGTTGCTATCGCTAACAGGATAGCACCGGAACATCTAGAGTTAGCTGTAGAGAGCCCTAATGAAATAGTTGATCTTATAGAGCATGCAGGTGCTATCTTCCTAGGCGCTGGTACCCCCGAGGTTGTGGGTGACTATACGGCAGGACCTAGTCATGTCCTTCCTACATCTGGTACTGCGCGCTTCGGATCCCCGCTCGGGGTGTATGATTTTTTAGTTAAGACGTCCATCATTGAATGTTCCAAACAGGGGCTACTTAGTCTTAATCGCGATGCTGCGATTCTTGCGAAAGAAGAACGTCTTTATGCGCATGCCTCGTCTGCGAAGCTCCGTTTAGAAAACTAATTGTTGTCCAATATGCTAGAAGGTCCCGCTAAACGATATAGTCAGGCCTTAGAAACTGGTGAAATCGAGCAGGACGCCGCCCAGCAACAAGCTGTGCGTGAATTGCAGCGAGTTTTCGACGACCTTGTCAGGAATAGGCAGCCGAAAAGGTATTTTCCTCAAATGTTCCCCAGAACTGCTGAAAAAAAAGTTCAAGGGCTCTATTTATGGGGTGGCGTTGGTAGAGGTAAGACCTTCCTCATGGATGTCTTTTACGAGAGTCTGCCACTCAAAACGAAAAGAAGATTACACTTTCATCGTTTTATGCGACTTGTTCATAAGCTTTTAAGGGAATATCAAGGTCAAGCAGATCCCTTGAAACAAGTAGCCAACTTTTTACATAAGGAGGCTAGGGTCATTTGTTTCGATGAGTTTTTCGTAAGCGACATTACGGACGCCATGCTTTTAGCTAGTTTACTGAAGGAATTATTTTTACGTAATATGGTTCTTATAGCGACGTCGAATGTCGAACCTAGGAACTTGTATGAGGATGGATTGCAGAGACAAAGATTTCTCCCTGCAATCGATCTCATTTATGCGAATACCGTTGTCTTCAATATCACTGGTGAATGTGATCATCGGCTTAGGACACTGGAGTCGGTGGAAACGTGTTATTTGATCAGTGGAGGGGATAACGAAGCTCATCTTAAAGCTTTGTTCTCAAAAATCGCGCATAACGCAGGAGATGTTGGGGCAGTCTTAGATATCGAAAATCGGCAACTAAGAACACTATGTTGCTCAGGTGGTGTTGTGTGGTTCGATTTCCTCGAACTTTGTGATGGACCAAGAAGTCAGAATGACTATATCGAGTTGGCTAAGTTATTCCATACCGTAATAGTCTCTGGGGTCCCACGTCTGGTGGAAGATAATAAGGCCCGTCGGTTTATCAGTCTCGTGGATGAATTCTATGATCGTAATGTAAAACTTATACTTTCTGCAGCCGTTCCTTTAGAGGAGTTATACGGCGGTTATCTTCTCTGGACCATATTTCAGCGAACTCTTAGTCGTTTGAAGGAAATGCAATCGCGAGAGTATCTGCAGCTTGCCCACCTGCCGTGATAGACTCTACCTGCGGGCGTTTTCTAAGTAAGAAGTCAGTTACAAATAGCACTTGCGATTGGTCACTTGCTTCGGTAACATTCGCGCTCCCAAGCGGTTGCAGAGTGACATCTTTAATTTTAATGGGATGTCAGGAATTATCCTACTAGGAATTATGAAGACACTAAGTATAAAGCAAGAGGATGTGAGACGCAGTTGGTACGTCATTGACGCTGCCGATAAGACATTAGGCAGGTTGAGCACTCAAATTGCAATTCGCATTAGGGGTAAACATAAACCGGAATATACGCCTCATGTGGACACGGGTGATTATGTCGTGGTGGTTAATGCCGACAAAGTACGAGTCACCGGAAATAAAATGAACGATAAAATCTACCATCATCATACCGGCTACCCAGGGGGTATTAAGTCAATTTCGCTAGCTAAGTTATTGCAGAAAAAGCCAGAAAAGGTCGTCGAGATGGCCGTGAAGGGTATGATGCCAAAAAATAAATTAAGTAGGCTAATGATTAGTAAGTTAAAAGTATATGCCGGAAGTGATCACCCTCACGCCGCACAGCAACCAAAGCTACTCGAGATTTAGGTATGGCGCAATATTACGGTACAGGGCGTAGAAAATCCTCCAAGGCAAGGGTTTTTTTAAACTCCGTCGGGAGTGGGCAGATCCTCGTAAACAATCGGCCATTGGATGAGTACTTCGGACGAGAGACTGCCAGAATGATTGTGCGTCAGCCGCTTGATCTAGTGGATGTAAATGGAAAGTTTGATTTAAAGGTCTCAGTTCGTGGAGGTGGTAGCTTCGGTCAAGCTGGTGCGATACGACACGGTATTACTCGAGCGTTGATGAATTACGATGAAAGTTTGCGGTCACCGCTCCGACAAGCAGGTTTTGTGAGCAGAGATTCACGGGTTGTAGAGCGCAAGAAAGTGGGTCTTCGCAAGGCAAGAAAGCGCCCACAGTTTTCGAAACGATAATTTTCTAATATGGCATCATCTTGGCGTAGCATTTTCAATTCTAACCTGAACTGAAACACTTTTTTTCTCGTATTATGATACACTTAGGGTCGTAAGGCGACGAAAATACCAAGTAGTTAACAGATGCAGAGGGAGAAGGCGGTGAGCAAGGAAGGCGTTGGTATCGCGCGTCGAAAATTCCTGATCGGAGCAAATTTGGTCGTAGGTTCGGTTGGTGTGGCTGGTCTGTCAGTCCCGTTTGTTGGCTCATGGAACCCTAGCGCAAGGGCTTTGGCGGCGGGGGCTCCGATTAAAGTGGATGTGTCTAAGTTAGGGCCCGGAGAGATTTTGGGGCCTATTCCCGCGTGGCGAGATAAGCCCATTTTTGTCATCAAGCGCTCAGAAGAAATGCTGGAAAAGCTTAACGCCCAAAACGATAGGCTTGCAGATCCTAGTTCTGAAAGATTGCAGCAGCCAGATTATGCGAAGAATGAAACGAGGTCGATAAGGCGAGATGTCATTGTGCTCGTCGGTCTGTGTACTCATCTGAGTTGCTCTCCGAAGTTTCGCCCTGCCGTTCAACCTGAATCATTCGATCCGGACTGGGTTGGGGGCTTCTACTGCCCATGCCACGGTTCAAAGTTTGACTTAGCGGGACGAGTTTATGCAGGGGTTCCAGCCCCGTCGAATATGGAGGTGCCTCCACATTATTTCGAGTCTGATTCCGTTGTTGTTATTGGCGAAGATGAGGATACAGCATGATAACTGCTTTAAGAAACTTCATGGGATGGATCGATGACCGGTTACCGGTTACCGAAACTTATGAAAAGCATATGTCTAAGTATTATGCCCCGAAAAACCTCAACATTTGGTACTTGTTCGGGGTGCTTGGTTTTGTTGTTCTTATAAACCAACTTCTGACAGGAATATGGCTTACTATGAGTTACGTTCCCACGGGCGAAGCAGCCTTTGCATCGGTAGAGTATATAATGCGTGATGTCGATTATGGCTGGTTACTAAGATACATGCATTCCACTGGAGCATCGGCATTTTTCGTAGTCGTTTATTTACATATGTTCAGGGGTCTAATGTACGGATCTTATCAGAAGCCGAGGGAGTTGATTTGGATACTCGGTATGTTGATTTACGTCGCTCTAATGGCCGAGGGGTTTTTTGGTTACCTTTTGCCTTGGGGCAATATGTCATTTTGGGGAGCACAGGTAATTGTATCGCTAGCAGGAGCCATACCAATTGTAGGGGAAGATCTTGCGATATGGGTTCGCGGCGACTTCAATATGTCAGGAGTGACGCTTAATAGATTTTTTGCTTTGCACGTAGTGCTGGTGCCGCTGGTATTATTGGTGCTTGTCGTCCTCCATATTTTAGCACTCCACGAAGTGGGTTCAAATAATCCTGATGGAATCGATGTCAAGAAGCATCTAGATGCTGAAGGCAGGCCCTTAGACTCCGTTCCCTTCCACCCCTACCATACAATAGGACATGATTTATCTGCCATTGTGGTTTTCCTTTTCATTTTTTGCGCAGTGCTTTTCTTCTACCCAGATGGCGGGGGCTACTTGATAGAGCACCCTAATTACGAGCCAGCAGATCCGCTGAAAACGCCAGAATTGATAGCACCTGTCTGGTACTACACGCCATTTTACTCCATGTTGCGAGCAGCAACGTTTCCTTTGTTTGGTCTTGACGCGAAATTTTGGGGGCTTGTGGTAATGGCTGGCGCTATAGCGCTACCTTTTGTTTTACCTTGGTTGGATAGATCGCCCGTTCGCTCCATGAGGTACAAGGGAAGACCTAGCAAAGTTTTCCTGGTCTTATTTGTCATTGCTTTCTTTATTCTTGGGTATTTGGGAACAGTGCATCCTACTCCACTGAAGACTCTTATCGCCCAGGTATGTACTGGCATTTACTTTGCCTACTTCCTTCTTATGCCTTGGTACACTAGTATAGAGATGACCAAGCCTGTGCCAGATAGAGTCACGACAGGATGAAACTAGTTAGCACGGCGCTTCTGTTGCTCAGTTCTTTAACAGTGTTTGGAGCGGGGTCAGAGGCGACGATTCCGCTGAAGCATGTCGAGCCCGATTTTGATGACAAGGCTTCATTGCAAAGAGGGGCTAGGACATATATGAATTACTGCCTCGGCTGCCACTCTCTGCAATATCAGAGATACCAACGAACAGCGGAGGATCTTGATATTCCAAAGGAATTGATGCTGGAACATCTCATATTTGATCAAGAGACTAGAATAGGCTCATTAATCGAAAACTCTATGTCGGAATCAAATGCAAAGGAATGGTTCGGCGCCTCCCCACCAGATCTAACATTATATACCTCACTCAAAGGAACACCTGACTACCTGTATACTTATTTAAAAAGTTTTTACCATGATCCCTCCAGGCCTCTAGGCGTTAACAATTTGCTTTATGAAAACGTGGGTATGCCTCACGCCTTATTGGACTTGCAAGGTTTGCCAAGAAAGGTCTGTAAGACTAAATTGGAAGCAGATGGTAGTACCCAAGAACCATGTAACACTGAGGTGATAGTTGATGGTCGATACATGCTTGAAGTAGACGGAAGAGGAAAGCTTAGTCCTACTGAGTATGATCAATTAGTGTACGATCTCACGAACTTTCTCTACTATGTGGCGGAACCTACACGGAACGAGCGCGAACGGTTAGGCTTTTTTGTGTTATTATTTCTGGCATTCTTCTTTGTACCCGCATATCTCTTAGGGAAGGAGTACACTAAGGAGTTCCACTAACACATTAGTGTTTTAATCACCAGAGAGGTTACTGAATGGGCGTAGTTTCTAAACACTCGTCGATGATTTTTTATTCCGATGGCAATGATCATTATTGTCAGCGTGTCAGATTAGTCCTGGCTGAAAAAGGCGTCGCTGTCGAGATCATAGATGTGGATCAGGCTAACTTACCAGAAGACCTAGCGTCCTTAAATCCATACAATAGCTTGCCCACGCTGGTAGATCGTGATCTCGTGCTGTACGAGTCAAGAGTAATAATGGAATATCTCGATGAAAGGTTTCCTCACCCTCCTCTGCTACCTGTATATCCAGTTACTCGTGCTCAAAGCAGGCTTTTCATATATCGAATACAACGTGACTGGTGTGGCTATGTTGATACAATTTTGGCCGGCCGCTCGAAAGAATCTGTAATAGACAAGGCTCGTCAAGAGCTTCGAGAGAGCTTAATAGCTATTGCGCCGATTTTTTCCGAAACACCATTTTTTATGAATGAGGAATTTACTTTGGTCGATTGTTGTGTCGGTCCTATTTTATGGCGACTTCCTGAACTTGGTATCGAATTGCCCCCGAAGCATGGAAAGCCAATTCTTGATTATATGGATAATCTATTCAATCGAGAGTCCTTTCAATCGAGTCTGTCTGAAGTTGAACTAGATATGCGTGATTAAAAGTAGTTTGGATTAACCTAGTTATGGCTATGACATCGAGCGTGCCTTATCTGCTACGTGGTTTGCATGAGTGGATTTTAGATAATAGCTGCACTCCCTATCTCGTGATTGATGCAGCTGTTGATGGAACTATTGTTCCTGAAGAGCACATTAAGGATGGACAGATAGTGCTAAATATTAGCCCCTCCGCCATTCGCGATCTGCAAATCCAACCGGAGTTTCTCTCTTTCAGTGGAAGGTTCCATGGTATAGCTAAGCAAATTTACGCGCCGATACCCTCAGTCTTGGGTATTATCGCGAGAGAAAACGGCGAAGGAATGTGGTTCCCTAGAGAATTTGAAGATAACCCTCAACCACCCCACCCAAATCGGCCTAAGTTGAAGGTTGTGAAGTGACGGAGCTAGTTTAATTCACGTACGTGAATACTTTTACTATCTTTTGTATACCACCAACCTGCTTTGTCTCACTTACCAAGATCTCAGCCTCCTGTGTGGTAACGCGTCCCATTAAATATGCTTCTCCGTTCTCCACGACGACCTTCGCCCTATTCGCTTCAATATTATTAGAGGATGCCAGCTTTGCTCGAATTTTACTCGAGAGATAAGAGTCGTTTACTCGAGAGATCATTGAAGTGGGGCCTGCGACTAACAACTCATTATGTACGATAGAAACATTACGCATGCTTTCCACTGCTTTCGTAGCTAGAGATACATAATCCTCCGAAACGACTTGGCCTGTTATGAGTACCGTCCCTTTAAAACTATTAACATTTATGTTTGTACCTTCAAGCTCTTGCAAGCTTGATTCAATATTCTTGAGGGCTAACTTTTCGTTCCTTTCATCTTCTAGTTTTGAATAGATCGAGTCCTCATATTCAACTAGAGGAGTATTACATCCTAAGATTGACAAAATAAGTAGTACAGTACAGAGGGTACCAATTCTGCTGTAGCGGCACTTCATGGGGAATTTCTCAATTTTATGCGACATTATTTTTTCCTTAGAAAAATATTCTCGTGGGCCTACCATCTCTAAATGTAGCCCAAATAAGCTCTCTTCTTATTATGTTGCTCTGATCGATTGTTAAACGCCCAGTTGTTCCAAACAACTTTTGGTGTGGTAATTCTTTAAGTTGTCGTAGGCGAGGATATAAACGATAAGCATCAAGTCCCAAAGCATAAAAAGCGGCAAGTCCCCCCTGTGCTCCGCTCCAATTGGCCTGGATTTCTCGCTGCACGTTATCAAACGCAGAGAGTTTCCAAGGAATCTCACAAAATTTAATACCATCCAGATCAATTGTATCTATCCAGGATGCGTTAATTTCATGAATATGAGAGATTGAATATACGGGGATATCCTCAGCATAGAAATGCTCCAGTGTTGGGTTAATACCTCGTGCTTGACTGGAATTTGCTAGCAGGAGTATAAAGTCGATATCCTTTCTGCGACGTGGTGTGAATTCAAAACTGTGACCGGTAATTCTGCGAAGTTCCTTTTCTCGCTCCTCACTCTTGTCGATATTAAGTAATGACTTAATTAGTCCCGAGTAATCTCGTTGACTGGAGAAGCTTGCGCTATCGACTATGTTTCCCCCTCTTAGACCCCAGCTGTTTTCAAATACCGCAAAATTACGTTTGCCCCAATCGCTATCAGGATAGATAACAACCGATTCTTTCAATCCCTCATCAAGGGTTTGCTCGACTACCTGATTGATTTCGTCCTCTGGAGAAAGTCCAAACTGATACAGGTTGGGGTTAAAACTTTTATCTGATGTCCTGTTCAGTGCCAGAACTGGAATTTTTAATTCCATAGATGCTAATTCAGTCACGATATCTCTATCCAGAGGACCAATAATGAGCTGAATTCCCTCATTTTTTGCCCGTTCGAGCAAATCAGTAATGCTCTCAGTACTCGTGTCGTAGTTAAGTATGATTGTTTTTTCATCTTGATGAGCATACTGCCCTGCGATGAATCCGTCCCTAATTGCTTTGCCTGCTGCACTGAGGGGTCCTTGAAAAGGCAAAAATAGCGCAACTTTAGTAGGACGTTCGCTTACTATCTTTGAGAGCATTTCAAGACTACGCGGCAGAATTTTGGAGGCAGTATGGTGAGCCCACGCCAGTTTCCATTTATTAAGGGCTTGCAGTTGTAGGAGGGGATCATTTTCATTTTGTTTGGTCAGCGCAGCAAGAGAAAGCCAACCGCGTGAAGTACCGTTTATCTCTTTGTCTGCCTGGACTGCCAAGCTTCGGGAAGGTAATGCCATAAGAAGTTCATATATTTTGTCATGATTTTCAACACGTTCATTCCGCTGTAGTAAACTATCGATATTCATTAGTTCCTTAGCGCTAGCGATGAAACTGCGATTTAAAAGATAGGCATTAGATTTAAGTTTAGCGAACTCGATCGCCTGGACTGAGTCCATTTTGCTGTTTACTAGTCTTTCATCGGATAGAAAGGATAATGCAGCATTGTATTGTCTATCGGCTATCGCAGTCTGGGCCGACAGAAAAAGATATTCGATGACAAGAGATTGTGGTGGTGGGACCATTAATTCAAGCACTACTTTTGCCCGTGCTAGGTCATTTTGCTTGAGTGCTCTCTCTACTTCAGATAGTTGGGTTTTCGCAGCAAAAAGTTTGGGGGAATCATTAAAGTTTGATAGCGATGATTTGATATTCCTTTTCGAAGCGGCAGTGTTTCTGTCGGACATATCTTCTTGGTCTACAGAAGTTGCGCATCCAGCAAACACAAGGAGCATAGAAAGTGATAAGTAACGTAATAGCATGTGTATCGATCTATAGATTTTAAGCTATTATCTCATATTTAGCCTCTTCCTAGAAAATAACCTTAACGATATTGTTAACTGAGGATATATTTTGAGTACAGATCTAAAAGCGTTTGGAGATCTCTATGTCGTGGCAACGCCTATAGGAAATTTAGAAGATATAAGTCTGCGTGCTGGTAGAATACTATCTAACGTGCACTATATCGCTGCGGAGGACACCCGTCGTACCCAGTTATTGTTAAGGCATCTTGGAGCGGAAACTAGGACTCGCGCTTACCATAGCCACAATGAACAGCTCGTTTCGGAAACTATTCTATTGGATCTAAAGAGTGGTAAGGATATTGCCGTAGTCTCTGATGCTGGTACTCCGCAAATCTCTGATCCTGGTTATCATTTGGTAAAACAGGCATTTAGCGCTGGAATAAGAGTTATACCAATACCGGGTCCAAGCTCGCTTAGTGCCGCTATTAGCGTTTCCAGCGTTCCAACGACTAGTTTTTTATTCGAGGGTTTCCTTCCAAGTAAAGGCAAGAAGCTTCAGGAAATATTACAGAGATTAGCGATGGAAGAGCATACTATGATTATCTACGAGGCCCCCCATCGAATTCTACCTCTGCTAGAGTTAATGAGTTTAACAATGGGTAAGAATAGGTGCTTAACTTTAGCCAGAGAGCTCACTAAACTCCATGAACAGATTTGCTATGGAACTTTGGAGACCATTTTAGAGGAGTTTGAAAAAAAAGTGATTCCCTGCAAAGGGGAATTTGTAATTTTGCTTGAGGGTAAAAAGGATAAAACCTTGCTAGTTGATATTGAAGTCGAGCATGTTATGCGGGAATTAATACGTGAGTTACCAATTAGTAAGGCTGCCGATATTGCATCTCGTCTTACGGGTCAGTCGAGGAAGAATCTTTATAAATGTGGTCTAGCGCTTAAAAATAAATTGTGATATCCCTTGATTCAAATTATCCTTGGAAACAGAGTTGACTAGACAATCGCTGCCCTTTGAGGGGGGAGGAAAGTCCGGGCTCCATAGGATAAGGTGCCAGGTAACGCCTGGGAGGCGTGAGCCTACGGAAAGTGCAACAGAAAATATACCGCCTTTTTGAAGGTAAGGGTGAAATGGTGTGGTAAGAGCACACCGCGCCAGTGGCAACGCTGGTGGCAGTGTAAACCCCACCTGGAGCAAGACCAAATAGGAATCCGTATGCTGTTGTCCGCGGTTGGATTCGGGTAGGTCGCTAAAGATTCATGGTGACGTGAATCGTAGATGAATGATTGTCCACGACAGAACCCGGCTTATAGTCAACTCTAGCTATAAAAAATCGGCTTCTTATTCCTAATCAGTCTATCGTAAACTGTTAGATACTAAGTCTCATAAATTACTTTAAGTATCAATATTATCTATTTGTATTACCGAATTTTCTCTCTTATGGCTGTGCCAAGCCACAAAAAGGCTACTTAAGTTATTGTGTTTTATAGACAATTCGTTGTTTTTAACTGCTTGACAAGTATCTATCCCCTTTTTATCGTGATCAACGGAAAAAGTGGGTTTTTGTGTATTTTTGTGGGAATATGCTCCTTCAAAGATGGATTGTGGCTTCTATATAGTGTGTGAGCACTGCATTGGAATATGTTCCTTTTAAAAGCCCAATTCGGATAACGGCTTATAAGGTACTGAAAAAGTGTTCCGAGGTGTAAATAATATCAGTCTTGATGCTAAAGGACGATTGGCTATACCAGTTCGTTATCGTGAGCGACTTTCCCAGTATTGTGCAGGTGAAATGGTGGTTACTATAGATACAGAGGAGAATTGTCTTCTGATTTATCCTCGTCCTGATTGGGAAGATATTCAGCGGAGAGTAGAAACTTTATCAAGCTTTGAGGCGGCTACTCGACGCGTGCAACGTTTGTTAATTGGGCATGCTACAGATATTCAGATGGATAATAACGGGCGCATATTATTAACCCCACCGCTCAGAGAATACGCACAGATTGGTAAAAAAGGTGTACTACTCGGTCAAGGAGCAAAGTTAGAACTTTGGGATGAAGAGCATTGGTTTTCAAGAAGAGATGCTTGGCTCTCAGGGCCTACTGGTTCGGAGATTACAGATGAGCTCAGATCATTATCCCTATAGCAATAGCAGAGGTTATAAGTGCTTGATCACGATACTGTATTAATGCAAGAGGCAGTTGATGCTTTGCTAATTAAGCCACATGGGACTTACATAGATTGCACTTACGGTAGAGGCGGACACAGTCAGACCATTGCTGACAAAATGGGCTCGCATAGCAGATTATTAGTAATAGATAAGGATCCCGATGCGATACTCGATGCCAAACGGCGATTTTCCCAAGACAAGAGAGTGACGATTGTGCATGGTTCTTTTGGCCAGATCTTAAAACATGCCCATGGCTGCAGTATGGAAAAGGTCGATGGGATACTTCTTGATCTTGGTGTCTCTTCACCACAAATTAATTCTGCTTTACGTGGCTTTAGCTTTTCAAAAGACGGTCCCCTTGATATGCGTATGAATAGCGCCGAAGGAATGTCTGCAAGTGATTGGATAAGACAAGCGAAAGAATCCGAAATCGTAGCAGTATTGCGAAACTATGGAGAGGAGAGATTTGCAAGGCGTATAGCACGAAAGATAATTGAAGTTCGTCGAGACCAAAAAATAGATCGGACGAAATTGTTAGTGCGGGTGATTGAATCTGCTGTACCCTCCAGAATGTATAAGAAACATCCTGCCACGCGTTCTTTCCAAGCCATTCGAATTCACATTAATAATGAGTTAGGTGAATTGAGAGAATGCCTATCTAATGTTGTGGCGTTACTGACTTCCGGAGGACGATTAGTCGTGATCAGCTTTCATTCTTTGGAGGACCGAATAGTCAAGCGATTTATTAGAGAAAAGGAAGTCGGGTCTCTCCCCATAAGACTTCCGATTCGTGATGATCAGGTCGATAGAAAGCTCAGATCAATTGGTAGAGCCTTACGTCCAAGCAAAGAGGAAGTGTTAGGTAATAACAGAGCCCGTAGCGCTATCATGCGCGTTGCGGAGAGGACCGCATGAATCCTTTAGTGGCATTGTTCCGCTGGCTACTGCAAGGCCCTGGCATTACGACGCTTTTTACAGGCGCCTTTTTAGTTTCTTCGGCTTTAGCTGTAATCGCATCATCTCATCAAACTAGAAATATGTACCGTGAGATTCAGATGTTGCAGCAAGAGCAGGATAACCTGCAAAGCGAGTACGAAAAGCTTTTGTTAGAGCAAAGCGCATTGGCAAATAATGGAAGAGTTTACCAGGTTGCGCGTGGTGAACTAAATATGATCCCTCCAGACCTAAGTAAAATTGTTCTGGTGGAAAAAAAATAATGGGTATACGGCTTTGGTTGGTGGCGTTTGCAGTCCTCATTGTAGCTCTTGGATTAGAGGCTCGTTTAGGTTACTTATATTTTATTGAAAAGGATTTCCTTCAGGATCAGGGTGATGCTCGTACTATGCGTATGGAGAGAATAAATGCTCATCGTGGAATGATTCGAGATAGACGTGGAAGGCCAATGGCAGTGAGTTCCCCGGTTATATCATTGGTCGCAAATCCAAAAAAAGTTATCGCAAATGAGAGCCAACTAATTCGCCTATCAGAACATCTTGAAATTCCATTTGATGAATTTCGAAAAAAAATAGATTCTGCGCAAAACCGAGATTTCGTTTACTTAAGAAGGCATATGCCACCGCAGGAGGCTGAAAAAGCCATCTCTCTAGGGGTGCAAGGGGTGTTCGGGCAAAAAGAGTATCATCGCTATTACCCAACGGGAGAGGTGTCTGCTCATGTAGTTGGAATTACCGATATTGATGATCGTGGGCAAGAGGGGCTTGAACTTGCATTTGACCAGTGGCTTGCTGGATCAGTAGGCAAGAAGAAAGTGCTGAAAAACCGGCATGGAGAGATTATTAGAGATTTGATGCCGGTCGAAGAGGCTATCCCGGGAAGGAATTTAGATCTGAGTATTGATCTTCGTCTGCAATTTTTGGCTTACCGGGAGCTTAAATCCGCGATTACACATTACAAGGCAGTATCGGGTTCGATCGTGATTTTAGATGTTCAGACTGGACAGATTCTCAGTATGGTTAATCAGCCCTCTTATAACCCGAATAACAGAGTTGTTTTAGATTATGCGGCATTAAGAAATCGTTCCGTAACTGATCAATTTGAACCAGGATCGACGGTGAAACCGTTCACTGTGGCCGCTGCCCTTCAGTCTGGCTATTTGGTAGATAGCGAGATCGATACAAATCCCGGATTTGTAAGGGTGGGAGATTTTACTGTACGTGATCCTTCGAATCGGGGAATTATTAATCTTTCTCAAATTGTAGCCCTTTCAAGTCAGGTAGGTATCAGTAAGCTCGCGCTGACTTTAAACGAACATTCAGTCCGAGAACTATTCCAAAGAATGGGCTTTGGTGAGGATACAGGTTTTGGCTTTCCGGGTGAACGTGCCGGATCACTCCCTGATCACAGAAGGTGGACGGATATTGAAAGAGCAACCTTTGCTTACGGCTATGGGTTGACTGTGACGCCCCTTCAACTCGCAACGGCATATCTGTCGATTGCATCGGGGGGTATAAAGCGTGAGGCTACACTCTTAAAAAATACGATTACATCTGAAAGCCGCGTGTTGGATCGAGAAATAGCAAATCACGTCAAATTAATGTTAAAGGGCGTTGTTGATGCTGGTACAGGTACTAAAGCGGCCATTGAGGCTTATGATGTTGCTGGTAAGACCGGAACAGTCCGAAAGGTTGGAAGCACAGGGTATGAGGATACAGCGCATCTCGCATTTTTTGCAGGAATGACACCGGTTGATAAACCATCACTAGTAGCAGTGGTGTTAATAAACGAGCCAAGAACAAAGGCTTATGGAGGTGGAGCAATAGCTGCCCCGGTATTTTCCCGGGTCATGTCGGGGGCGCTTCGCGTGTTAAATATCCCTCCGAGACAGTCCCTGGTAGCTGCGAGATGACTATGCTTAGTGAATTACTTCCTGATATTACTCTTGATGACGATGTGTTCATTCGTGATGTAACTGATGACTCTCGTAAAGTGACCAAAGGATCGCTTTATATCGCTATCAAAGGTCAAAAAAATGATGGAAGGCAGTTTATTAGTGAGGTTGAAAACCGCGCTGCTGCGATTTTGTGCGATCGCTCATTTCCTGCTACCTCTACATCAGTTCCTGTCATATCAGTAGCTAACCTAAAAAGTAAGAGGGGAGAAATAGCTAGTCGATTCTTCGGGGAGCCATCGAAAAAACTTACTATTTTTGCTGTAACAGGAACCAATGGTAAAACGTCAGTTGCTAATTTCGTAGCGACGGCAGCAACTAATCTCGGAACCCAATGTGGAGTAATGGGCACATTAGGGGTAGGGTTACCATATGCTTTAGATGATAACCAAATAGATAGGTTAACGACTCCTGACCCAATCACTTTGCAATCAAAACTTGCTTCCCTTCTGACTAACGGATGCTCGATGGTGGCTTTAGAAGCATCATCCCATGGTCTAAGTCAGATGCGTTTGAACGGTACCCGAATTAAAATTGCCGCTTACACAAATCTCTCGCGAGATCACCTTGATTATCATTTAACGATGGAGGCTTATCTCAATGCAAAGAGGCGACTTATGGAGTGGCCACAATTGGAATTGGCTGTCCTCAATTCTGATGATTTTCACTGCCAAGAAATATCTAAGGGTATTCAGGCGAAAAAAATATTTTATGGCTTTAATTCCAAGTCAGATGTCGTAGCGAGCTCGATAAGGCTCCATGAGACTGGTATGTCTTTCAAACTCGATAGTCCTTGGGGTACTGCTACCCTAAGATCCAATTTAATGGGTAAATTCAATGTAAGTAATCTCCTTGCAGCTGCTAGCGTTCTTGGTGCTTTGGGTTTCGATTTTAAAGATTCTATAAACTTTTTAGGGAGAATAAAAAATTTACCTGGCCGTATGCATGCGTTTTATAAATCAAGTTATCCCTCGATTATTGTTGATTATGCCCATACGCCTGAGGCGCTTCGAAATGTTCTAGTTGGTATTCGATCACATTGCGCTGGGAAGATCTGGTGTGTATTTGGTTGTGGAGGAGATCGTGATAGAGGTAAGCGAAGAAAGATGGGTGAGATCGCCTCTGATTTGGCTGACCACCTCATTATCACAAACGATAATCCTAGGTTTGAGGAACCGCAAAAAATTGCTAACGATATTATTGAGGGGATTGAGGATAATGAAATTTACAGTATTGAATTATCTCGAGGACTAGCGATTAAGAAAGCAATCAATGAGGCAGCGCAAGGTGATGTGATTCTTATTGCCGGTAAAGGCCACGAGTCTTATCAAGAGATTTACGGGCATAAAGAGCCCTTCAATGATTTAGCAACAGTAGAAGAATATATTTCTACTATACAGAAAGGATAGTGTAATTTTGTCGAAGGATTACAAGATTATTTTTGGCGCAGGCGCGACAGGCCTCAGCTGTGCACGATACTTTGAGAGTGAGGGTGTTAGCTATGTAGTTGTTGACGATAATCCTTCTCCCTTGGCTCGAAAAGCATTAGACACAATTAATCCTCATATCCCTTTCTGCAAGACCAATGCGAAGATGATTCTTGGTGCAAGCGAGATAGTTGTTAGTCCCGGAGTGGCTTTGTCTAAACCCTGTCTCGTTGAGGCTAAAAAACAAGGTATCCCCATTACAGGTGACGTGGCAATGTTTGGACGATTAGCCGATGCTCCTATGGTTGCAATAACTGGATCTAACGGGAAGAGTACTGTCACCGCGATGCTTGGTCATGTGGCTGCTTGTGAAAGAAAAGGCGTTTCTGTTGGCGGGAATATTGGGAAACCTTGCCTTGACTTACTTAGTAAGTCAGCGAAGTTATATATCCTGGAGCTATCCAGCTTTCAGCTTGAACTAGCTACCAATCTGCCTTTACTAGCCTCAGTAGTTTTGAACTTGTCCCCTGACCACCTAGACCGCTACAACTCTTTGGACCAGTATTACGGGGTAAAGGGTAATGTATATCAGAATTGCAAGACCGCGATACTTAATCGCCAGCTTCAACGAAAATATGCAATTCCAAAAGATAGCTCGAGTATTTCTTTTGGATTGGATAAGCCGCCAGCCGCAAGTGACTTCGGTCTAGCAGATCGGGTGATTTGCCGTGGAAGAACACCGCTAATCTTAAAGGAGGATCTTCCGATTGGAGGGGAACATAACGTTTTAAACTGTATGGCAACTCTGGCTCTAGGAGAAGCTATTGGGCTTGAAATGACTGCTATGCTTGAGAATATAAAAACCTTTGAGGGCCTACCTCATCGCTGTGAACTGGTTAAAAAAACAAATGGCATAACATTTTATAATGATTCGAAAGCAACTAACGTTTCTTCCTGTGTTGCTGCAATTGAAAGCTTTGCCCAAAAACAAAATATTATCCTGCTATTGGGAGGGGTATCAAAATCTAACGACTTTTCTGACCTGAAACTACCGGTAAATACCTTTGTCAAGAAGGCGATAGTTTTTGGTGAATCAGCGGAAGAAATTAGCACAACACTCGATGGACTGTGTGATTTAACAAGGGCCAAAACGCTAGCAGGGGCTTTTACTCAAGCCATACATTCTGCTAAATCAAATGATATCGTTTTACTCTCTCCTGCATGCGCAAGCTTTGATATGTTTGAGGATTATCGCGCCCGGGGCAATGCGTTCAAAGCTCTAGTCCATAGGTATTCACTATGAAGAATCATGCACGAGGCAACATATCTGAAAATAGATTTCCGCTCGATCCTATAATATTTTCAAGTGCTCTTACACTTCTCCTGATTGGCTTAGTTATGGTTGCATCGGCATCAGTAGAAATGTCAGCTCGATATTATGGGAGCTCATTCTATCTACTACTGAAGCATTTAATATATCTTTTTATTAGTGTTGGCATTGGTTTGTTGGCCATAGGTCTGCCTATAAAGTTTTGGGAGAAGATGAGCCTACCGCTTTTAATAGTTGGAATGATATTACTGGTTTTAGTACTTATTCCAGGTCTTGGTCGAGAAGTGAATGGAAGTCAGCGATGGATTCCTTTCGGCCCTTTCAGTATCCAAGGGTCAGAATTTTTAAAATTATTCATTATTTTTTATATTGCTGGGTATTTAGCTAGCCTTAAAAGGAATGAGGCTAATAAGCTCTCCAGTTTCTTGAAACCTTCGATCATACTAGTCACAGTCATTTGCTTACTAATGGCGCAGCCAGATTTTGGGACATCTATAGTCATTACTTCATCTATCATGGGCATCATTTTTTTAGCTGGAGTTCCTATAAGATATTTTGCGCCTCTGTTAATCGTGAGCATTCTTGCGGGTGTACTGCTGATAGTTTTTGAACCTTATCGTTTTGAAAGACTCATCGTATTTACAAACCCCTGGGAGCATCCATACGAAGGTGGATATCAATTGACTCAAGCACTTATAGCCTTTGGTAGGGGAGATCTCTTTGGTCTAGGTTTAGGCAATAGTATTCAGAAATTATTTTTTCTTCCTGAGGCTCATACAGATTTCTTGTTTTCTATAATCGCGGAAGAGTTGGGTCTTGTTGGTGCTAGCTTTATCATCGCTATTTTTTCCTTGATGGTGATGCGTAGTCTTTGGCTAGGTAGCCATGCCCTATCAGTGGGATTAAAGTTTCACGCCTATGTCGCCTACGGTGCAGGTCTAATACTTGGTATACAGGCTTTCATAAATCTTGGCGTTAATCTTGGAGTACTACCTACAAAAGGCCTAACTCTGCCTCTTATGAGTTATGGGGGTAATAGCCTTATTGTGAGCTGTCTACTAATTGGTATTTTGCTGCGAGTAGAATTTGAATGCAGAAACCGAACAAGGAGAGCTCGTGCAAGATAGAAGATATCTAGACACGGTGGAGATGCGTCGTATAAAGCGTATCCATTTTGTTGGTATTGGGGGTTCTGGCATGAGTGGTATCGCTGAAGTTCTGCATAATCAAGGTTACGAGATTTCCGGCTCCGATATAATAAGCTCTGGAGTCACGGAGAGACTAGTAAATATAGGTATTGATATCTATATTGGTCATTCTATAAAAAATATTTCTGATGTAGATGTAGTTGTCGTTTCTTCTGCTATTGATCCAAATAATGTGGAAGTCGTGGCGGCACTTAGAGAAAGAATCCCGGTAATCCCCAGAGCTGAAATGTTGGGCGAGCTTATGAGGTATAGATATGGGATAGCCGTTGCAGGCACCCATGGCAAAACTACTACCACTAGCCTCATAGTATCAATACTATCTCAGGCCAGACTAGACCCTACTTTCGTTATTGGCGGGTTATTAAACAGTACAGAGTCTAATGCGAAACTTGGCGCCAGTAGGTACATAGTAGCCGAAGCAGATGAGAGTGATACATCATTCTTATATTTACAGCCAATGGTTGTGGTATTAACAAATATCGATCGTGACCACCTAAATAATTACTGTGGCAGCTTGCAGAAATTAAAGGAAGCTTTTTTAGCATTTGTCCATAACTTGCCATTTTATGGTGTTGTATTGGCGTGTATTGACGACCCCGGTGTACGCTCCATAATTCCTGATATAAAGAGACCAGTACTGACCTATGGCTTTGATGCGGATGCTGATATTCAAGCCTACGGATATACCCAACACGGAGATACGTCAACTTTTTTTGTTAGATCTGTTAGTAAAAAAGAATCTCTAAAAATAGATCTAGCATTACCGGGACGTCACAATGCTTTGAACGCACTCGCATCTATCGCTATTGCTATGGATGAGAATGTCCCCAACAGAGATATTATTGATGGCCTGGCGAGTTTCCAAGGAGTCGAACGTCGTTTCGAAATGCATGGGACGTTCTCGCTGGGTAAAGGAACTATTCTTTTGATCGATGACTATGGGCACCATCCCACTGAGGTAAGGGAAACCATTAAGGCTATTCGTGATGGATGGTCAAAAAATCGATTAGTGATGGTTTATCAACCTCACCGATATACCCGTACGTTTGAACTATTTGATCAGTTCATCGAAGTGCTTTCAGAAGTAGATTATTTGATATTAGTGGATGTTTATCCTGCGGGAGAAGCTTACATTTCTGGGGCCACGAGTAAGGATCTATATGATAAGTTGAGCCAGCACATTCAGATTGACCATGTGACAGAAATGAACGATGTTTTCGATCGTCTTGAGAATATATTGAAGGCCGGAGATTTGCTTTTGACACAAGGTGCGGGAGCAACGGCTCAGCTTGCTGCTGATTTAACGATGAATTGGGCAGAAAGGAGGGTGATTGCGTGAATTATAAAATTCTATTACTTACGCTCTTTTTATTCCCCACTGTTATTGGCGGCGCTCACTTTATGGATTCCGCATTAGGCAAAGATCTAAAGATCTCTCTTAAGAATGATCTTGATGATAAGCACTTAAAACAAATTTTGAACGAATTAAAGAATGTTGTTGATTTAGATAATCTTCTCGATATTAAAACGCATTTAGAACAAATCACTTCAATTCAATCCGTTTATATCGCTCGTAAATGGCCCAACAATCTGGAGCTGGATATCAAATTAGAGAAAGCCATTGCTTATTGGAATGATGATGGATACATAAATGATCTTGGGGAGGTTTTTGTTGCCGACCATGTTATCGATGGAGATTTGCCTCACCTTTATGGCCCCAAAGGAACGGCTCCTCGAGTCATGGAAGAGTATCAGCAATTCAATCGTGTGCTATTTAAGTCAGGGAATGTGATAGAGCTTCTAAAACTAAATGATAGGGGAGCTTGGGAATTTCATAATTCATTGGGTACAAAATTCTTTCTGGGTAATGAAAATATTCGAGAAAGACTTCAAAGATCAGTTGATATTTTGTTTGAGATCAAAAATAAATCTCTTGGGACTCCTAAGCTAATTGATGCCAGATATAACAACGGCGCAGCCGTTGAGTGGATTAATAAATGGGAGCTCGCAAAAAACGATAAACTCCAGAGAGATATGAGATTATGAATGCTTCGAATGAGTCGCGGATGCTAGTTGGGCTGGATATTGGGACCTCTAAGGTGGTAGCTATCGTTGCTGAATTGTCACCTGAAGGGGTTGTAGAAATTGTCGGTATCGGGAGTCATCCTTCAACAAAAGGTTTAAAGAAAGGAGTCGTCGTTAATATCGACTCTACAGTTCAGTCAATTCAGCGTGCGGTAGAGGAAGCAGAACTTATGGCTGGCTGCCAGATTCATGCTGTCTACGCAGGAATAGCAGGTAGTCACATTCGCAGTCTTAACTCACATGGAATTGTAGCGATAAGAGACAGAGAGGTGTTTTCACCTGATATAGATCGGGTTATTGACGCAGCTCAGGCTGTAGCCATCCCTGCAGATCAGAAAATTCTTCATATCCTTCCGCAGGAATATGTGGTCGATAACCAAGAAGATGTTAAGACTCCTTTAGGAATGTCTGGTGTTCGACTTGAGGCAAAGGTGCACCTTGTTACATGTGCGGTGAATGCAGCACAGAATATAGAAAAATGTATCAGGCGCTGTGGTTTAGAGGTTGAGGACATTATTCTCGAACAGTTAGCTTCAAGCTATGCAGTTCTAAGCGAGGACGAAAAAGATCTTGGGGTTTGTCTGGTTGATATTGGAGGTGGAACGACCGACATAGCGATCTTTACTGATGGTGCAATAAGGCATACGGCGGTCATCCCAATTGCAGGAGACCAAGTTACAAATGACATAGCTATGGCATTAAGGACACCACCTCCTAACGCTGAGGAAATAAAAATAAAGTACGCATGTGCTTTAGCAAAGTTGGCAGGAGAAAATGAAACCATCAAGGTACCCAGTGTGGGCGATCGTTCAGCCCGAGACCTTTCTCGTCAGGCTTTGGCGGAAGTTGTTGAGCCTCGTTACGATGAGCTATTTACCCTGATCCAGGGAGAGCTTAGGCGCAGCGGTTTTGAGAGTTTAGTGGGCGCCGGTATTGTTCTTACTGGAGGTACCTCCAAAATGGAGGGGGTAGTGGAACTAGCGGAAGAGATTTTTCACATGCCGGTAAGTATAGGAAAACCGAGAGGAATCAGGGGTTTAACTGATATTGTCAGGAATCCCATTTACTCAACTGCAGTGGGATTGTTGCAATACGCAGCTGACAGGCAAGCCATTACGGTCAGCGGGGGTCAAAGTGATATCGATAGCTTTGTTAAGAGAATTAAAGGTTGGTTTTTAGGTTGATGAAAAAAAAACTTAGTAATTATAGATTCTTCGAAAATCTTTGCCTGAGGAGGAAGATAAATGTTCGAACTAGTCGATGATGCAGCAGAAAGTGCCGTAATTAAAGTGATTGGAGTCGGTGGGGGCGGCGGAAACGCGGTTGAACACATGGTTTCTCAAAACATTGAGGGTGTCGATTTTATTTGTGCTAATACCGATGCTCAGGCTTTACAAAATTTATCTGCAAAGACGTTGCTGCAGCTTGGTAATACAATAACCAAGGGGTTGGGTGCTGGAGCAGACCCAGTAAGGGGTAAAGATGCTGCGGTTGAGGATAGAGAGCGTATTGCTGAGGTGCTGCAGGGAGCGGATATGGTATTTATTGCCGCTGGAATGGGCGGAGGTACAGGTACCGGTGCGGCACCAATAGTAGCCGAAATTGCCCGTGATTTAGGAATTCTTACTGTAGCTGTTGTTACAAAGCCTTTTATTTTTGAGGGAAAAAAACGCATGAAAATAGCTCAAGCTGGAATCGCTGAGCTGGCGAAAAATGTGGATTCTTTAATTACTATCCCTAATCAAAAGCTACTCGCAATAATGGGTGAGGATAAACCCTTGCTGGAAGCTTTTGGTGCTGTTGATGATGTTGTGCTTGGTGCTGTAAAGGGGATAGCAGATCTAATCATCCGTCCAGGAATGATTAATGTAGATTTCGCTGACGTGCGTACCGTAATGAGTGAAATGGGCATGGCGATGATGGGAAGTGGAATTGCAACAGGCGAGAGTAGGGCTAGGCAAGCGGCTGAAGCGGCGGTCCGAAGTCCTCTGCTCGAGGATGTTGACTTTCATGGTGCACGCGGAATTCTAGTAAACATAGCGGCAGGCGCTAGCGTTACCCTGGGGGAATTTTCCGAGGTAGGTGCAACAGTTGAAGAATTCGCTTCAGAAAACGCAACTATAGTTGTTGGTACAGTCATAGATCCAGGTATGGAAGAACAACTACGTGTAACTGTCGTTGCTACTGGCCTTAGTTCAGACAAATACGATAAACAAAAAGTTGCTAAAGGTATCTCAGAACCCTTAGTTTCTGGCGACGGAATGACTAAATACGAAGATTTTGATACGCCCACAATAACTCGAAATGCATTAGTGGAGGGGGGAGCAGAAGAAATATCAAATAATAAGGACTTAGACTACTTGGATATACCCGCTTTTTTACGTCGCCAGGCCGATTAATTGGCAAATATTGAAATCTGGGTGCAACTTATTGTCTTCTTTGAAGTCTGAATATGTAGACGTGGTCATAGAGCTTAAGCGCTTAATCTGTTAACATTCAGGCTTTGCGGGTTCTGAGGAGATAAGAAGAATAATGATCCGGCAGAGAACGCTAAAGAATGTAATTCGCGCTACTGGCGTGGGTTTGCACACTGGTGAGAAAGTTTACCTGACACTTAGACCAGCCCCTGTAGATACTGGGGTGATTTTTGTCCGGGAAGATGCAAAGCCAGCTACAGTAATTCCAGCACTAACAGAATTCGTCGGTGACACGACCCTTGCAACTACTATTGTAAAAGATGGGTATCGGATTTCTACGATAGAACATCTAATGTCTGCCCTGTGTGGGCTAGCTATTGATAATATTTTGGTGGAAGTAAGTGGTCCTGAAATGCCAATTATGGACGGTAGCTCTGCCACTTTCGTGTTTTTAATTCAGTCTGCTGGAATTGAAGAACAGGAGGCCCCTAAAAAGTTTATAAGGTTTCGAAGGGAGGTTGCTGTACGTGGAAACTTCGGCGCCTCTTATGAGCAATCAGTATCGATAAGGCCTTATAACGGCTTTCGAGTTAGTCATACTATTATTTATGATAACCCAATAATCAAAGAGCAAACCGCGAGAGTTGATGTTTCGAGTACCTCTTATGTTAGGGATGTTAGTCGAGCGAGAACATTCGGGCTAATGCAGGAGTTTGACCACCTTCGTGAAAAAAATCTCGCTCAGGGCGGTAGTTTAGATAACGCAGTTGTAGTGGATCAGTATAGAGTGCTCAATGATGACGGGCTTAGACATAAGGACGAGTTTGTTCGCCATAAAATCCTTGATGCGATTGGCGATTTATATCTCCTTGGACACAGCATAATTGGGGAGTTTATTGGATATAAATCTGGACACACTGCAAATCATGCTCTGCGTCAAGCAATTCTTGAACAGCCAGAAAGTTGGGAGATGGTCACTTTTAAGTCGATCGAAGAGGCTCCTTTAAGCTACTCTTTCCCGCTGACTATTGAGCAGCTTTAGGTTTATGCGCTCGCCTTGATAGTTTAATTAGCGCTTTCCGTAGTCCTTCATTTTCGATATATTGAGCGGCTATAGTTATTTGCCTGGCGTTTTCTGGGGACGGCTTATTTGGAGGCTTAAGATATGGTGGAGGTGGCGGCTCCTTAGGACGAACAGAGAGCTTCAATTTCGAGATAGGATATTGGTTGCGGAGCAAGCTGATGATAGTCTGCTGACGGTACCTCATATTTGTAGCTGCAGAGCTTGAGGGAGCGATTAAATGTAACGTGTCCCCTTTGAGTGCTGCTACTTGTAAGTTTAGGGAAAGATTTTGTTGGATCAAATCTTCTATGGATAACAGTTTATTAGCATTCGAGCGGAGTTTGTTGAGTAAAGAGGATTCGCTCATTATTTCAAGAGGATGTTTGGCCTTTAGTTTTACCTTGGATAAGAGGTCAGACATGTGCTTTATTACTTAATAATTAACTTATGATAACCGATAACCAACCTAACTATTAGTAGTTTTAGAAATGAAATTCATAATTATAGATAATCATTCAGGTAAGCATCGTTCTTTCAACGCGAACGCACTGTCACTAGGGCTTGCTATCTTGGGGCTTATTAGCATTCTCCTGACGGCAGGAATGGCAGCATATTATTATGGCTTGGGTGAGGCAGGATTAAATAATGAATTGGTGAGTAAATGGAGAGAGGTCCTTCACATCCAGCAGAGTGAGGTTGACGAGGCAAAGGCAGATGCTAAGGGTAGTTTAGAGGCTGGAGCGACTCGTTTAGCAAATCTGCAGGCAAAAATTGTACGTTTAGATGCTTTAGGAGAGAGATTGATATCGGTCGCTAAATTGGATGAAGGAGAGTTTGATTTTTCTCAGCCTCCGGCCCTTGGAGGGCCTTTAAATGAAGCAGAAGATTTCAATAATAGTCTACCTGACTATATGAAACGTTTGGGTAAATTGAGTGAGGAGATAGAGAGCCGAGAACAACAACTCTCTATTTTGGAAACCTTGCTTGTGTCCCGGAAAATCCAAAATGATCTTTTCATAGCAGGTAGACCTGTCGAGAAGGGGTGGATGTCCTCTAGATTTGGTGCTCGAAATGACCCCATCACGGGCAAGCGTGCCTGGCATACTGGTGTTGATTTTGCGGGGAAGGAAGGATCAAATATTATAGCAGTTGCAGCAGGGGTAGTAGTATATTCTGGAACACGAAGTGGTTATGGCGAATTAGTCGAAATTAATCATGGTAGTGGTTTTACAACTCTCTATGGTCATCATAAGACAAATCTTGTGAACGTTGGTGACATAGTAAAAAAAGGTCAGGTTGTCGGTTTGATGGGCAGTTCTGGACGCTCCACCGGCCCTCATGTCCACTTTGAAGTATATAAAGATGGCAGAATCGTCGATCCATCCTCTTATATTCATCGATCGAGTCGTTGATATATTTATCATCTCGTTGCGGCTCTAGAATTATACAATTTTTTCTAATTCACTCATATTTAGGTAATGAACGTGCTTCGTAAGATCTTTGGTAGTAAAAATGATCGCGAAATAAAGCGTATGCGCAAAATCGTGACTGTCGTTAACCAATTAGAAGCCGTCATCGAGCGATATTCTGATGAGCAAATAAAGGCCCAAAAGATTGTATTTGAAACTAGACTCGATCAAGGAGAAACGCTCGAGCAGATACTGCCTGAAGCTTTTGCTTTAGTGCGTGAAGCAGGTAAGCGTGCATTGGGTATGCGAATTTTTGACGTTCAGCTGATAGGAGGCATCACATTGCATGAGGGTCGAATAGCAGAGATGCGAACGGGTGAGGGCAAAACTCTTGTGGCAACTCTTCCCTTATATCTCAACGCTCTTCAAGGTAATGTGCATCTTGTGACTGTAAATGATTATCTCGCAAAGTGGGGTGCTGAGTGGATGCGGCCACTATACGAGGCTCTTGGCATGCGAGTAGGTGTTGTTTATGCCGGCCAGGATCAAACCGAGAAAAAAACGGCCTACGAGGCAGATATTACATATGGAACGAACAATGAGTTTGGCTTTGACTATCTTCGAGATAATATGGCTTTTTCACTGGAAGAGAAGGCGCAAGGCGAACTTAACTATGCCATTGTAGATGAGGTTGACTCTATTCTCATCGATGAAGCGAGAACTCCTCTCATTATAACGGGGGGTGTTGAAAATTCTTCAGAGGTTTACAGGTCCATTAATTTAATCGTACCCAAATTAGACCGTCAGGAAAAGACCCCCGAGCACATTTTAAACGACATCGAACCTCCAGGCGATTTTTTCGTGGATGAAAAGCAGCGTGACGTAGAATTAACCGATTCGGGACATATAAAAGTTGAGGGTTTGTTGGTCAAAAATGGATTACTCGAATCCCGAGATGGACTTTACGGTACATCCAATCTGATGTTACTTCATCATATGCAAGCGGCACTTAAAGCTCATACCCTTTTTCACAAGGACGTGCATTATATCATCCAGAACAGAGAGGTGGTGATTGTTGATGAGCATACTGGAAGAAGTATGCCAGGGCGTCGATGGTCTGGTGGGATACATCAAGCCATTGAGGCAAAAGAGGGTCTACCCATATCTAATGAGAGTCAAACACTCGCTTCGACAACTTTTCAAAATTATTTCCGTATTTACTCAAAACTCTCAGGGATGACCGGGACTGCAGATACTGAGGCCTTCGAGTTTAAGCAAATATATGGACTTGACGTAGTTGTTATACCCACTAACCTGCCTATGATACGAGATGATAGGAACGATCTCATTTATCTTACTGAGGAAGATAAATATAGTGCGATTGTAGATGATATTGCAGTACTCCTAGAAAAAGGCGCTCCAGTTCTTGTTGGCACAGCGTCAATTGAATCATCTGAACGACTGTCCTCATTATTGACCAATAAAAATATTAAACATAGTGTCCTGAATGCTAAATTCCATGAAAAAGAAGCAGAAATAATCGCACAAGCTGGTAAACCAGGAACACTTACCATAGCTACGAATATGGCAGGTCGAGGCACAGATATAATTCTTGGAGGAAATTGGGAAGCCGAAGTGGCTGAAAGGAACTATTCTGAATTGGAGCTTAAATCACTGGAGTCTAATTGGGAGAAAGATCAAAATCGTGTGATCGAAGCTGGTGGGCTTCATGTAATTGGGACTGAAAGACATGAAAGTAGAAGGATAGATAACCAGCTACGGGGTAGATCAGGGAGGCAGGGTGACCCTGGGTTTTCGAGGTTTTATTTATCTCTTGAGGATGATCTTATGCGTATTTTCGCTTCAGATAAAATGCGGAGTTTAATGCAATCGGCCGGGATGAAAAAAGGGGAAGCTATTGAAGCTCGTATGGTGACAAATGCTATTGAAAAGGCCCAGCGCAAAGTGGAAGGACGTAATTTCGATATCCGTAAGCAACTTCTCGAGTACGATGATGTAGCCAATGATCAGCGTCAGATGATTTACGATCAGCGTAATGGGTTGATGGCATCAGATGATATATCAGGGACAATTGATATCATTTGGGGTGATGTTGTAAACCAAACTATAGACAACTTTTTGCCGCGTCAAAGTCTAGAAGAGCAGTGGGATATTGCTGGCCTAGAGCAGGCCTGTATTTCTGAGTTCAATACTCGAATTCCAATACAGCAGTGGCTTGATAACGATCATACGATACATGAAGAGTCTCTAAGGGAGAAAATAATTGCTACAACTCGTCAAGGTTACAAAGAAAAAGAGTTGGTTGTAGGACCTGATATTAGAATAATAGAAAAACGGATTATGTTGGATATAGTTGATGCCATGTGGAAAGAACATCTTGCATCGATGGATCATCTAAGGCAAGGAATCCATCTCCGCGCCTATGCCCAAAAGCAGCCGAAACAGGAATATAAACGAGAGGCTTTCCAACTGTTTGAAGACCTTTTAAATAATATTCAGGTTGAAGTAATAAAAATATTATGTCGGGTTGAGTTTAGAGGTAAAGAAGATTTAGATGAGATTGAAAAAAGAAGACGTGAACAGGAACAAAAAAGCCAGCTGAAATATAAAAAAGAAACCAGCAATCAACTTGGTACAAGAATTGATCAGGTGCAGGCGGCGAGGCTGGACTCGAGCCAGGCTCTCGGTCAAGCACCGTTTGTTAGATCAAATAAAAAGATAGGTCGTAACGAATTATGTCCTTGCGGGTCAGGGAAAAAATTTAAAGTTTGTTGTGGACGATTGGAGTAGACTTTGGCAGTGGGAGAAGCCAGTTTTGATTTTTATCCCGTCCCAGGCGTAAGACTAGCAGCTGTAGCTGCTGGGATTAGAAAATCTTTTGAGGGCAGCCATGAGTCCAAAGCTCACGATCTTGTTTTGCTTGAGTTTGCGGAGAACAGTACAACGGTAGGTGTGTTTACAAAGAATTTATTTGCCGCTGCACCCGTGCAGATCGGAAAAGCGCATTTAAAGCAGCGAGATGCCAGATACTTCTTAATAAATAGCGGTAATGCCAATGCTGCGACCGGAGAGGAGGGTAATCAAGATGCTCTTCGGTGCTGCGAAGCGATGGCGGAAGTTAGCGGTGTATCTTATGCTGAAATCTTACCGTTCTCTACAGGCGTCATTGGCGAAAGACTCCCCACCGAAAAGATCATTAGGTCCTTAAGCGAGCTTTTTGGAGGGCTTGACCCATCCAAGTGGTTGCTTGCAGCCAAAGGTATCATGACGACGGATACTCGTCCAAAGATTGCTTCACGTCGTTTCAATGTGTGTGGTACTACCGTAACTATTACCGGCATTGCAAAAGGAGCGGGAATGGTACAGCCAAATATGGCAACTATGCTGGCATACATAACTTCTGATGTGATCTGCACTAAGGACTTACTGCAAGATATTTTGGTCAGAGCTGTAAACTGTTCTTTTAATAGAATTACTGTCGATAGCGATACCTCTACCAATGACTCTTGCATGCTTACCGCCACAGGTAAAACTTTAGTTGATCTTGGAGATCCAGCAGCGCAAGAATTATTCCTTTTAGAATTGAATAGTCTTATGCAGGAACTCGCACAGGGCATAATCCGTGATGCGGAAGGGGCGACAAAGTTTGTTACTATTAATGTCGAAGGTGCACCCAATAGGCAAGTATGTTTGGATGTCGCTTATGCAATTGCCAATTCGCCGCTAATGAAAACGGCTATTTTCGCCGGTGATGCTAACTGGGGTCGAATTGTAATGGCTATTGGTAAGGCTGATATCGATATAGATGTTTCCAGGGTTGACGTATATCTTGGAGACGTATGTCTGATGCGTGGTGGGGCGAAAGCATCAAACTATCGGGAGGTAGATGGCGCGGATGTGATGGCGGAAGAAGAGATCGTTATTCGAGTAAATCTTAATTCTGGTGACTTTAGTGACACTGTTTGGACAAGTGATCTATCTCACGAGTACGTGAAAATTAATGCTGAGTATCGTACCTAGGCCATTTTCTACTCCTCATTCAGCTTTTCACTTTTTACATCGTAGTACTCTGCATCTGCGGGGAGTCCTCGTTTACCCACAGCCCATTCGCCAAGATCTAGGATTCTACATCTATCAGAACAAAATGGACGATGCCTGTTTGAAGTAACCCATGCTACTAACGTGTTACAGGACGGGCAGTTAACAACCAGATCAGTCATTTCTTTTAGACTTTGCAAGATTAGTGTATTTGACATGGAATTGGCGTACTACTGAAGAAAGATTGTCCGAGCTTTCATCATTGAGAAGTATGTCATCTGCAATATCAAGTCTCTGTTGCCGGGTCGGCTGCGCATCCATAATTGCCTGCACTTGCTCGCGTGTACAATTATCTCTAACCATAACACGTTTGATTTGAAGTTCGGGTGAGGTATCTATCACTAGTAACCGATCCATTAGAGATGATCGGCCGGTCCCAGCTGACAAGACGAGTATGGAGTAGGGTGAGGTAGACTTATCGATTATACCTCGAAGTTCTAGGTTAATGGGACCATGCGTTAGTTTTTCTAGCCATGTCCTCGCATCTGAATCGTTAAAAATTATTTCTCTTAATAGGACTCGGTTAAGCTTACCACTTTCCAAAAGTATGCTCTGACCATACTTGTCAACGATTTTTTTAAGCACGGGTTTACCCGGTTCTACAATGGTTCTCGCAGCGATGTCTGCATCCGCTATTGTTATTCCTAGTCCTGCAAACTGACTTGAAACTGTTGTTTTGCCGCTCCCTACACCTCCCGATATACCGACTACATACATTAAATTATCCCAATTAATGCCAAGTAATGATTCATAATCACATCTCCCCAGAACATCATAATCCATCCAGAGCAAGCTAAATAGGGTCCGAATGCAATTGCATAGACATTTTTTTTACCTGATAAGCTGCGAACTGTAGTAAAAATTAAACCACCTATTGAAGCTAGGAAAACTACTAAGAAAAGCGGTTGCCATCCAAGCCATGCACCGATGAGCGCTAAGAGCTTGAAATCACCATGGCCCATTCCATCCTTTCCAGTTAGGAATTTATGGATCTGATAAGTAGACCATAGGAAACAATAGCCTAAGCAAACGCCAATAAAAGCACTACGGAAATCAATAAAAAGTTCGAAGTAGTTTGCAACCAAACCTAACCAGAGGAAAGGTAAAGTTATGCCATCAGGGAGAATGTTTGTATCGTGATCAATGAACGATAATGTAATTAGACCCCAAGTAAAAAAGCATCCAAATAGTCCGGAATATGTTATTCCCAAAGAATAAATAATAAAAGCGGTGAGTCCACCAGTGGTTAATTCTATTATTAGGTACCGTGAGGGTATTTTTGCCCCACAGCTTGCGCATTTTCCAAAAAGCCTGAGATAGCTTATAACAGGAATATTGTCCCAAGGACGGATGTGGGCTTTGCACTTTGGACAGTGTGAGCATGGTTGACTTAATGTTATACCACCGTTCCCGGGAGGACTTTTTAAGTCAAGAATTTCGTATGCTTCTGTGACCCATTGTCTCTTGAGGATGATCGGTAATCTCACGATCACCACATTTAGAACGCTACCGATACATAAACCCAAAATCAGCCCAAGCAGTGTAACTGTAGTGGGGTAATTGGATTGTAAGAGAGAAAGATCTTCCATCATGCGATTTCTTAGTTTAGTAAGTCCAAAAGATTAGTGTTTATCTCGGTGTAAATAGTTCAGACACCCCTCTTAATTATCCACTATCTGGAATTAAAAGGAGATCAATATGATTAATATTTTACGACGTGACTTACAATTTCTTTGAAGTAAACCTAAACACTTTCGTTACAGGACTGGGTTTCAAAGTAACTTCCGTTCCCGTACACTGCCCTATTGGCCTGGAATCGCAACGTGCCGTATTTTCTAGCTGGTGAGAAATTATTGAGCGGAGTTCACAATATGAAAGAGATGCAAAAAGGTTTTAGCTTGATTGAGGCAATGCTGGCCGTCTCTCTTATCGCGATACTTGTCGTGGTCGCTTTACCAGCATATCAGGATTACGTTAGAGAGGCTAATATGTCGAGGGTCAACTCAAGCTATGAAAAGGCTTTAACGTTAGCGCGTGCAACCTTTGTAAAGGGTAATGCGCAGATAGCCTTGGGTCTTACTAGCACTGTACCTAAAGATTCGCCTAGCTGGATTGCTATGCTTAATCCGGACGCTATTGAAGCGCCCGGAGGAGGGCCGGCTTATCAAGAAGCTGAGGACTCGGATACAGGTGTTGTTGGCATTCAAGGTGACTCTTCGGCTGTTACAATATCAAGACCAGCGTATTGGGGTTTGGTTGCTGAATCGCAAACTATAAAAGGCACCATGGATCCGCTAGAGGCAGAAATAAATGTTAAGGATCCTGTATCGGACGCGACTTCCGATGGCTAAGTACTGGCATTTTGTCGTTACTAGAAGTTTCTTTTGTTCCGCCCCTAAATATCGGGGTATCTTTTTATCTGTGCCGGAATAGCTCAGTTGGTAGAGCAGTAGCTTCGTAAGTTATTGGTCGGTGGTTCGAGTCCACTTTCCGGCACCATTTCTTTATTGATTTTGTAAGCTTTTGTCTGAACAGCTAATGAGAGATGATTAGATCTCTTGGCGTGATTAGAAAATTTAGAAGGTAGTTTATGATTATCAAAAATGGGGCCCCGCCGATAAGTTTAAATTCTATAGTGCTTTTCCCCTTCGATGACCACAGTATCCCGTTCCAAGATGGTCTAAAGCTGAATCTTCAGGGTAGTCGAGGAGGTCACGGAAATAGCCCAGTAATATCGCTTGGTGAGGCCGGTGAGCATGATAGTCAGTGGATTGCATTTTATGGAACCGTTCTTAGGGTTGGCGAAGAATTTTGGATGTGGTATTTGGGTCAGGGTCCTTGTTTAAAGTGGCATCAGCGGGTTTGCCTAGCGAAGAGTAAAAATGGGCGTGACTGGGAAAAACCGGATCTTGGTTTAGTCCGTTATCAAGACAGCAAACATAACAATTTAGTGGACATGGGTGAAGATTTGCATGTTCAGGCATGTGTTATCTTCCACGAGCCAGAAGCTCAAGACAAAAACAAGCGTTTTAAAATGGCTTTCGAAACTAGTAAGTACAGCGGTCTTGCCGTAGCCTATAGTCCTGACGGGCTTATTTGGACCGAGTCTTCCAATAATCCGGTTGGTGGTTGGTTTGAAATGTCTGGGGGTGCGATAGTGGATGGTTGTTACTATCTCGCCGGGCAAGGGGGGCGGCACGGCATGGGCGTTCGCCAACTCGTCACAATGGCCTCCCGCGACTTCGAGTACTGGTCCGAGGCAACTTGTTCCGGTCTCCGGAGGGGACAACATCAACCTCAGTCGGCGGGTCACGGTAAAAATGATGGACAGCAGGTTCACTTGGGAGCAGCGCTATGGAATCGTGGCAATGTTATAATTGGCTTCTTCGGCAAGTGGGACGGGCATCCATCCAATGACAGAAGAATGCTCACGATGGATCTTGGTGTTGCAGTTAGTCAGGATGCTTTGCATTACCGTGAGCCCATTCCTAACTTTCCCATTGTTGCAGCGGCTGAGGATGGTTGGAGTTCTAAACATAGAGATGCACTCAACCTAAATTTTCCAGCTCTCATTCAGGGACAGGGTTTTGAGAATATTGGTGATGAAACTCTTTTTTGGTACGGCGCTTGGCCAGAGGAGGCTGGAGATGGCGTTCGCGTTGCAAGTTGGCCGAGAGATCGATTGGGATATTTCTCTCCATTCGATAGTGGAGCTTGGAGTTATTCGAAGAGAGCTTCACACTTTGTGTCAGCGCCTATCGATTTGGAAGGGAAGTCGGCCGTTTTATCTGTCAATATCGAAGGAATCACAGAACACAGTTCTATAACAGTCGAACTGCAGGATCAGTCGTTTCGCGCTATAAGAGGCTATGAAGCTAATGTCAGTAAAGCATCTAAGAAGGGAGGTTTTGCCCAGAGAATTACTTGGAACAGACACGCAGTAATAGAAGACATAGGTACTCCTGTATTAGTGCGAATCAACTTTGTGGGATTAAGGCCAGAGGATATTCGACTTTATGCTGTGTATCTTGATACTGCATAACTCTTCAAGCAGTCTAGAATGAGTATCTAACTGGTCTTCCTCAAATAACAGTGGCCGCGTGATTTAATTCTCCAGATCTGAAACTACCACACCTGTCCCATATGCCAGGAGCTCTGCGGAGCCACCGAGCACTACGGATGTGCTGAAGCGAACTCCTACTATAGCATTGGCGCCCAGCCTGATTGCCTCACTTTCCATTCTGTCAAGTGCCTGCTCGCGAGCTTCGGCCATAAGCTTTGTATATTCCGTGATTTCGCCACCTACTAGCGTCCTTAGGACAGCGATAATATCCCTTCCAATGTTTCTAGCCCTGATTGTATTGCCGCGCACAAGCCCTATTGATTTTAAGATCTTTTTACCATGAATATTTTCTGCTGTAGTTATCATCATTTTTCTATTTCCCGATAGGGGTCTTTTTTGTAAGTCCTGAGACGTTCGAAAAGTACTATCCCAAAAACTATTGTGCTCCCTAATATAATCGTTAAAAGGGCAATTTTTCCAAAAACGGCCTCTTCATCATTAGAGAGATACTGGCTTAAACCGAAGCCGAGTAGCAGGATATATCCCGCTATAGCTAATGTGAGACCGAGGTTAACAGCCCAATTTTTGTAGGAACTACTTGATGTTTCCAGTGATACATCCTCCATTTCTTTATGTTTCAAAGTAATTTATACCCTTGTGTACTTACTTCTGACCGTAATATATGTTTTTCTATCTCACTCAAATAACATTGAAAAATCAATTGCTCTAAGGTGTTTTGTGAGTGCACCCACGGAAATATAATCTACACCTGTTTCGGCAATGTCAATCAGGTGCTCTTTTTTTTCTATCCCACCGGACGCTTCTAGCTTAATAAGTTTATTGGTTTCCTCAACTGCAACTCGAATATCTTCTACGCAAAAGTTATCGAGCATAATCCAGTCAGGTTCACAATTTAGGGCTAACCTTAGTTCCTTTAGATCTTCGACTTCAATCTCTAGTCGAGATTCTGGAGATATTTTACGGGCACGTTTTGTTGCCTCCACTATCGAGCTGCTAGCTTTAATATGATTTTCTTTTAGCAGGAAGGCGTCGTGGAGACCTATACGATGGTTATGTCCGCCACCTATCTTTACCGCATATTTTTGCGCTAGTCTCAGCCCAGGTATAGTCTTTCTTGTATCTAGTAATTCCACATTGGTATGCGCCACAAGTTGACAAAGTTTATGGGTTTCCGTTGCAGTAGCGGAGAGCGTTTGCATGAAATTGAGGGCGGTACGTTCTGCAGAAAGTAAGTTTCGTGTTCGTCCCTTTGCCTCAAGAATCCTATCCCCTTTGCTTACTAGTTGTCCTTCATTCACAAGCCATCGAATCTTTATTTCGGTGTCGATGAGTTCAAATACTTTATCTACCCAAGGTCTTCCGCAAATAGCGGCGTCTTCTCGCGCTATGATGTAAGCGGAAGTGGAGGCAGTTTCGTCTATCAGGGAGGCAGTAAGATCGCCAGAACCAATATCTTCTTCCAACGCCGTTTTTACCGTGGCTACTATATTCTCAAAATAGTCCATATAAAATAATCAAAATGATTTCTGTATCAGAGTCAGCGAAGTGCCGTCTTGAACAAACTCTATTCTTCCAAGAGCACTCATGCCAAGCAACACATTGGATGATGGCATAGAAGGATTAATACTTGCACGCACGTTGTAGAGATTGATTTCACCCAAACTAAGATGATCGATGTTGGTTTCAAAAATTGTTATCGCTCCGTTTGCTGTCATTGCTCGACCCGCGCGACCCTTTTTTAGGTTAAGTTTACCTACAATTGATGCTGGCACGACAACATCAGTCGCTCCGGTGTCCAATAAAAATGCTACTGGATAACGATTGATTGTTCCATTCGCAATATAGTGCCCTAAATAGTTTCTCTCTAATTTAATTTCAATACTATGAGGAGAGACAAGGCTTTTAGGATCGCGATTGGGGTTGTATCTTTCTTTCTCAGACTCACTAAAAAAAAATGTTAGGACCACCATGCCGAGGATGCAGCCGAGAAATATCATGACTGTCCCAGTTCGCTTAGTATTCATAATCAAGAAGGGATGGGCCGCTGGCATAAATTATCAACTGGTAGCGATATTGCTTGTGCTCTATCATTAGATTTGGCATTTGATGGATTTGCTTTGAAGATAGATAATGGTATTTTAGTTGGAGCTACGCAAGTGCCCTGCGAGAATAAAGATGAGAGACCTCTAGGAGAAATCAGCCTTATTATCCTGCATGGGATTAGTTTGCCGGAAGGGAATTTCGGCGGTCCCTATATCAAGGACCTGTTCTGTAATACATTAGATTGTAAAGAACACCCAGATTTTGTTGACTTAAACGGCTTAAGAGTTTCCAGTCATTTAGTAATCCGTCGCGACGGTGAGATTGTGCAATTTGTTTCCTTTCTCGACCGGGCATGGCATGCCGGACCGTCCTTTTATCGCGGTAGGACTGATTGTAACGATTTCTCTATTGGAATTGAATTAGAGGGCACCGATTATATTCCTTACACTGATTCCCAGTATGAAGCACTAGTGCATATTTATAGTCTACTTCGGCAATCTTATAGTATTGAGAATATTGTAGGACACAGTGATGTTGCGCCTGAGCGGAAGACAGATCCCGGACATTCTTTTCTATGGTCCCGGTTTCGAGCAATGATTTAATCAAATCACTGTAAGAGAACTGCCCCTTTTGCCGTTCAAAGGGTAAACTAAGCTTTCTTATAATTAGGCTTAGCTTATGAACTTTCTTGTTGTGCTCGGGATCGCACTTGTTCATAGAAATTGGTTTGGGGGCAACCAAGTTTACGATATTTTGCCTCTCGATAAATGGTTTACACTTTTGCACAGTTTGATTACCACAAGCCCCCTGAGATTTGTGGTTGCTGTTGTTTTTCCAACTATGCTACTACTTTGGTTTAGTTTGCTTATCGAAGACTGGTTATTTGGATTATGTTACCTTCTTCTTTGTATTTTTGTGCTCCTCACTGGTATAGATGTTCTAGATTTAGATTTGCACAAAGATGGGCTAGAGGATGAAATAGCAAATCAACTGCCATATCTTTTTTTTCAAAGTATCTTCCCTTCACTATTTTGGTTTCTAATTCTGGGGCCTGTTGGAGTATGCTTTTATATATTAGGTGAGCGCTATTGCAGATATTGTGAAGACTTGAAATTAGATAGCCCCACTCTTGAACAAATGCTGCATTGTATGGAATGGATCCCGGCGCGTTTAACGGGTTTTATTTTTGCGTTGTTGGGTGAGTTTCGTGGGGGTTTTGGAGCATGGATTGACGCCTTCAGCGATCTTTCGCTCTCTAACGCGGACTTTTTGAATATTGTTGCTCGGGCCTCAGTGATGCTGGACGAAGGGGTTGAAAGTTATAGTAAAGAAAAATTAGATCCGCCTCCGTTACATTGGTTGCTTGAAAAAACTGTATGGGGTTGGGTAGCTTTTACGGCTGTTCTAACGGTTTGGGGATGGTGATTTGGTTATTAGGTTTATCGCAATCACTTTCTGCTTATATATAAGCACTCAAGTCTATGCGGAAACTAAGGTAATCGACGATGCTGGATTTGCAGTTGAGCTATCGCCTCCGCCTGCCAAGATAATATCTCTTGCACCACATCTAACAGAAATTTTATTTAGCGTTGGTGTTGGACACAAAATCGTTGGAACTGTTCGATTCTCGGATTATCCAAGCGAAGCCAGTTCTATCCCTGTTCTCGGAGACGCCTTTGCAATCAATTTGGAATTTATATTGTCTCTCGATCCTGATCTTATTTTAGCTTGGTATACAGGTGGGGCGAACACTACCATTAGTAAGCTTCGCAAGCTTGGGATACCTGTTTTCATTGATAATGCTCCTGATCTCGCGAGTATTGGAACTTCTTTTAAAAAAATAGGTCTGTTGGTAGGACAACGAGAGCAAGGTATATTACTAGAGCAACACTTTTCAAGTCGATTGAACTTCTTTAGAGAGAGCAATGATGGTCCTAAGAAAAAAGTTTTTTTTCAAATATCAGATCAGCAGCTGTTTACCGTCAACGATACGCATCTAATTGGACAAGCAATATCGACATGTGGAGGCACTAATATATTCGGTTCGTCCGATGTCCCCGTGCCTATTGTATCAACGGAGAGTGTTCTTGTTGCTAATCCCGATATTATTATAATCTCGAAATCCTCAACAGACGCGGGTTTGTCGTGGCTAGAGAAATGGGGAACAATACACGGTTATAGAGAAAAAATAAGTTTCATAGACGCTGCATTGATATCGCGACCTAGCATGCGAATCTTAAAGGGCATTGAAAGATTGTGCCAAATCATCTCCCTTGAAAGGCACGATTAAAAAGAAGGAGGAAAATTGTGCAAGACCTAGGATCTGAGGATAAAGATCCATTAGAGACAGAGGAATGGGTTCAGGCAATCGTATCTGTGCTTAAAACCGATGGACAGGAGCGGGCGCAGTACTTGTTGCAGCGATTATCTGCAAAATTAACAGAGGGTGGTGGACAGCTCCCCTACGCAATCAACACACCTTATCGCAATACTATTCCCGTTAGTCAGGAGGCGAGAATGCCCGGTGACTTATTCATGGAGAGGCGTATTCGTTCTCTAATCAGATGGAATGCAATGGCCATGGTGATGCGAGCGAATATGAAGGACTCAAGCCTTGGCGGCCATATCTCGACTTTCCAATCAAGTGCAACCTTATATGACGTAGGTTTTAATTATTTTTTCAGGGGTGATACCGAAGAGCAGCTGGGAGATCTTGTATACATTCAGGGACATAGTTCCCCAGGCATTTATGCTCGTTCATATTTAGAAGGTAGGTTAGGCGAAGAACAGTTAGATAAATTTCGCCAAGAAAGCGATGGTGACGGTTTGTCTTCCTACCCCCATCCTTGGTTGATGCCGGACTTTTGGCAGTTCCCCACCGTATCGATGGGATTAGGGCCTCTGCAGGCGATCTACCAGGCTCACATCATGAAATATCTAAGTTTTCGAGATTTAGTTTCGTCAAATGATCGCAAGGTTTGGTGCTTTTTGGGCGATGGAGAAATGGATGAACCTGAATCGCAGGGAGCGATAGCTCTTGCTGGAAGAGAAAAGTTAGACAACCTGATTTTTGTAGTGAATTGTAATCTTCAGAGGCTTGATGGTCCTGTACGTGGCAATGGGAAAATCATTCAGGAGTTAGAGGGAGTTTTTCGTGGTGCGGGTTGGAACGTCATTAAAGTTGTTTGGGGACGGATGTGGGATCAGCTATTCGAAAAAGATGAGCTGGGATTGTTACAACAAAGAATGGATGAAGCCGTTGACGGAGACTATCAAAATTATAAAAGCCGTGATGGTGGTTACACAAGGCAACATTTCTTTGGCAAATATCCTGAACTATTGAAGATGGTAGAACATTTATCGGATGAAGATATTTACCGTCTTAATCGGGGAGGACATGATCCTTACAAGGTATATGCAGCTTATGCTGCCGCAGTTGAGCATAAGGAGCAACCTACTGTCATTCTCGCAAAAACTGTTAAGGGGTATGGCCTGGGATTGGCAGGTGAAGCGCGAAATATGACTCATTCTATAAAAAAGTTGGACCTTGGGGCACTGCGCGACTTTCGAGATAGATTTGATATCCCCCTGCCAGATAGTGATTTGGCGGAAGTACCCTATTACAGGCCTCCAGAAGATAGTACGGAGATGCGATATCTTAAAGGCCGCCGAACGGTATTGGGAGGGCCCATGCCCGCTCGCAAAGCGGATTTCCAGAAGCTTACCATTCCAACACTCTCTAAATTTAAGAATATCACCGATGGTTCAGGTAACCGGGAGATATCCACCACAATGGCATTTATTCGTATACTTATGACTTTGGTTAAAGACGAGAATATAGGGAAGCTTTTGGTGCCAATAGTTCCTGACGAAGCTCGCACGTTTGGTATGGAGGGCATGTTTCGGCAACTAGGTATTTACTCTTCAGTGGGTCAGCTTTATGAGCCAGTAGATACTGGACAGATTGCTTATTACAGGGAAGACAAGACCGGTCAAGTGATGGAAGAAGGTATTAACGAGGGTGGGGCATTTGCCGCTTGGCTCGCGGCTGCTACCTCATACAGCAATCAAGGAGTCCCTTTGATTCCTTTCTATATATTCTATTCTATGTTTGGTTTCCAAAGGGTTGGTGATTTGTGCTGGGCGGCAGGTGATCTGCAAGCAAGAGGCTTCCTCTTGGGTGGAACTGCCGGTAGAACTACTCTTAATGGTGAAGGGCTTCAACACCAAGATGGACATAGCCATGTTCTCGCTTCCACTGTACCCAATTGTTTATCTTACGACCCTGCTTATGCTTATGAGTTGGCCGTAATTATTCATCATGGCCTTGATTTAATGTTTGTCTCGAAGCGTGCTTGCTATTTTTACATAACTGTAATGAATGAAAACTACAGTCATCCTGAGATGCCGCCCGGGGTAGAAGAGGGCATTATAAAAGGTATGTACCTTTTAAAGAAAAATTCAAACTCTAAATCAAAGCTAGTTGTTCAATTGCTAGGCTCAGGTACAATTTTACGAGAGGCAATTCAGGCGGCGAACTTACTTAAAGAATATAATGTCGTCGCGGATATCTGGAGTGTTACCAGCTTCAATGAGCTTGGTCGTGAAGGGGAGTCAACGGCACGCTGGAATATGCTGCATCCGCAAGAGAAGCCCCGCGAGAGCTACGTGGAACAGTGTCTGCGTGGTAGTAAAGGGCCAGTTATCGCATCGACTGACTATATCAAAAGCTATGCAGAACAGATCCGTAAGTATGTTGGACGCGGTTATACTGTTTTAGGTACTGATGGATTTGGTCGAAGTGATACACGTGAGAAATTACGACAATTCTTCGAGGTTGACAGATACCATATTACCGTGGCTGCACTAAGCGCATTAGCGAAAGAAAACATGATCGATGTAGGCGTTGTCGGAAAAGCCATAGACGAATTTGGAATTGATCCAGAGAAACCAAATCCGGTGGAAGTATAAGACTATGGTCACACAAGTATTCGTTCCTGATGTTGGCGAGGCTCAAGACGTAGAAGTTATTGAGATTCTAGTTGGCGTAGGAGATGACATAGAAGTAGATACATCCTTAGTGGTTCTTGAATCTGATAAGGCCAGCATGGAAATTCCTTCTCCAACTCAGGGCAAAATCGGGCAAATAAGCGTTAAAATTGGGGACATAGTACAAGAAGGGCATCTGATTTTAGAACTAGAACCAGTTGCGAAAGTTCCCTTATCATCATCTGTCGCGGATTGTGAAGATTTACTAGAAGAAGGAGCACTCGAGGGAAATTCGATCGCGGATAAGGAAGAGTTATCGAAAGAGGATAGACTCAAGAGGTCCAATTTTTCAAAGCAAGGCCCTGATCCATTTTTATCGAGGGATTCAATTACTTTTGCTTCGGAGGAAGTCCATGCCGGCCCGGCTGTTAGAAAGCAAGGCCGAGAATATGGTGTTCACCTACCAGATGTTAAGGGTACAGGTAGAGGGGGCCGCATATTAAAAGCTGATATTCAGCACTATGTAGCTTCGCGTTTATTATCAGCTTCAGAGGATTCGTTGCCTCTAAGTCCGGATATCGATTTTGGTAAATTTGGTGATATTGAGTTAAAACCCCTATCAAGGGTTCGTCGACTGAGTGCAGAGAACCTCCATAGAAGCTGGTGTAATATACCTCATGTGACACAGTTTGATGAAGCTGATATCACTGAATTAGAAGTTTTTCGAAAAGAGCAAAATGTTGAGAAAAGACATCCGTTTATTAAACTTACACCGCTCGCATTCCTCATTAAGGCCAGTGTTATAGCCCTTTTAAAACACCCGCACTTTAATTCATCGATTCAGGGAAGCCTAGATAATTTGGTCTTAAAAAAGTTTTACAATATCGGGATTGCTGTTGAAACTGAGGACGGTTTAGTTGTCCCCGTGCTCAAAGATGCTGATAAAAAAGGGGTTCTACAAATAGCGGAAGAAAGTGCTAACCTCGCTGACAAGGCAAGAAACAAAGCTCTATCTTTTGAAGATCACCAAGGTGCTACATTCACAATTTCAAGTCTTGGGGGTATCGGAGGCACAGCTTTCACGCCAATTGTGAATCCGCCAGAGGTGGCAATATTAGGCGTGTCCCGGGCAAGAGTTGCCCCTGTTTTTGAGGACGGGTCTTTCGTTGCACGGACACTATTACCGCTTTCTTTATCCTATGATCATCGAGCAATAGATGGTGCAGAAGCTGCCAGATTTACATCCTGCTTGACCTCGATACTGGGCGATATTAGACGGATGATTCTTTAGTCGTAATAGTTATCCTTGTTCCCATAGAACCTCATTGATGCCTGAGATTTTAGCGCAGGATCTTGCCACTACGAAGAGATAGTCAGAGAAACGGTTGAGGTAGCAGATTGCGTTCGAATTTATGGAGTTTCCCCGACACGAGGGGTCTCCCATTATTGCTATTACCCTCCTTTCTGCTCGTCGGCAGGTTGCTCTAGCTAGGTGCGCTGTGGCAATGACTCTAGAACCACCGGGTAGGACAAAATTTTTGAGTGGCTCTAAATCGCTATTTAGTCGATCTAGGTTTAGCTCTATTTTGGTAACGTGAGACGCATTTATAATCTCAAAGCCCGGTATAGACAACTCGCCTCCTAGGTCGAAAATACGATGCTGTGAGTATCTGAGGAATTTTACAATATCCTCTAATTCACTGTTTTCTATAGTTTTAAGTTCCTCGACTAGAAGACCTATCACGCTATTAAGCTCGTCCACTGCTCCTATTGCCTCTACCCTAAGGTCTGTTTTAGAAACGCGCGATCCATCACCTAGTCCTGTTTCTCCCAAGTCACCAGTTTTCGTATATATTTTCGACAGCCTGTTACCCATCTTGGTCCTCTTTTGTTTCCATTTGCTGAAAAAGGCATTACTTATTATAACATTCGATGATTTACCTATATTGATGATATATGACTAAAGCCAGCCTCGCTGCGGATTTTTAGCGGCCAGCGGAATTTTTTTTCTGGGTTGGTAGCAGTGTTACCTTTCACCTTGTTATATTAAACGTGATGGATCAGTCTAATTAGTGACAGATGTTGTTCAAAAGAGTAAAGAATAGTTTTTTCAACCACAGCGATATGACCACTTCGCTTTTTGCTAGGGAGAATTTATGTCCTCATTCGATATAGTATCGGAGGTTGACACTCAGGAAGTAATAAACGCCGTAGATCAATGCAATCGAGAGATTGACTCTCGTTTCGATTTTCGCAGCGTTGAAGCTAATTTCGATTACACTGACGGATGTATTCGGTTATCAGCCGAAGCTGAGATACAAATTGATCAGATGTTAGATATCCTTCGCGCCAAACTGGTCAGACGCAATATAGATCCTGAGATTATGAAATTGGAGGATAAAGAGCATAGGGGGAAACGGTTTTTTCGAAACGTAGCGATAAGAGAAGGCATCGATTCCGATTTGGCGAGGCGGTTAGTTAAGATAATCAAAGAAGAGAAATTGAAAGTGCAAACTGCCATCCAAGGTGACCAAGTGCGAGTCTCTGGAAAAAAACGAGATGATTTACAGAAGGCTATCGCCCTGATTAAGGAAGCTGATTTAACTACTCCGCTGCAGTTCAAGAATTTTAGAGATTAGAAGTCCTAGTGCCAGGGTTTCAATCAGGTTTAACTTGGTGGGAAGCAGTTTCTGTCTATGGTGACCGTCGCGTAATAGCGATGGCATTTCTCGGCTTCTCGGCTGGGTTACCCTACCTACTAGTGTTTTCCACTTTAACAGCTTGGCTGAGAGATGCGGATGTTTCTCTTAGTGCCATAGGGTTTTTCGCTTGGGTTGGAATCACTTACTCAGTGAAGGTTCTTTGGGCACCAGTCGTCGATAGATTGCCCATTTTTTATATGACCCGTCGATTAGGTCAAAGGAGAAGCTGGATATTATTGGCACAGATCGGTATCAGTGGAGGTTTGTTCTTGATATCTTATATTGGACCTGCTGATCTCTTTCTTTTATCTTTATTCGCTCTGGTTGTAGCATTTTTCTCCGCCACCCAAGACATCGCCGTAGATGCTTATCGTATCGAATCAGCAATCGATAAACACCAGGGTGCAATGGCAGCAAGTTACATCTTTGGTTACCGTGTGGCATTACTTTTCGCAGGAGCGGGGTGTCTTTATTTCGCAGAGTTTCTTGGATGGACTCGGGCCTACCAAATCATGGCGACCTCCTTACTTATCGGAATATTTACTGTTTTACTCGTTTCAGAGCCGAAAAAGGATGAATCAAATTTTGATCTGAGTGCCGAAAAAAAAATTGTTTCGGCTATCGCTTTCGGACCTTTGCTCAAATGGTTCGCTAAAGCAGTTGTTAGTCCATTTGTTGACTTCTTCAGTCGTAATGGGAAGTTTGCTTTGCTCATTTTACTGTTTATTTCTGTTTTTCGTTTGAGTGATATCGCTATGGGAATTATGGCAAACCCATTCTACTTGGATATGGGTTATAGCCTTGCTGAAATCGCTAGTGTAGTAAAAATATTCGGCTTCGTTATGACTATTGCAGGGTCATTTGCCTGTGGTTTGCTTGTCGTTAAGTACGGGATTTACATCCCTCTTTTATTAGGCGCGGCCGCGGTGTCGATGACCAATTTGCTTTTTGCTTTACTATCAACTCAAGAGCCAGAAATTAGTTATTTAGCTTTGGTTATAAGTGCTGATAATTTGAGTGGTGGTTTTGCAGCTACTGCCTTTGTGGCTTACTTATCGAGTATCACGAATCGAGCATATACTGCGACTCAGTACGCTTTGTTCAGTTCACTAATGACTTTACCTGGAAAGTTTATAAGCGGTTTTTCTGGAATTGTAGTGGATCACACTGGGTATTTCGATTTTTTCATCTTAGCGGGGCTGTTGGGCCTCCCAGCAATTGTTCTAACTTTGATAATGATAAAGTATTTTTCGACTGACCAAAAGACAGAGCCTAATCGGTCAACAAGCTGATTTTTAGAAAAAATAGCTCCGAATCTTGACTCTGCTATATGAATCCCTATTATTAGCACTCCATTAATTAGAGTGCTAATGATAGGTGGTAGCTGAAGTACGTTTATTTAGCTGCGCCATCTTTCTGTAGTGCTGTTACACACAAAAAACCAAGTGGCATGTCTGCTTGAAAAGTAAATGGGAGATAAGAATGAGTATCCGTCCACTACAAGATCGTATTGTTGTGCGTCGCACTGAAGAAGAAACTAAGTCGGCTGGTGGGATTGTGATTCCCGACTCGGCTGCTGAAAAGCCGTCTCAGGGTGAAGTAATTGCCGTCGGGCCAGGAAAGAAGTTGGATAATGGCTCTGTCCAAGAAGTAGACCTCAAAGTGGGGGATAAGATTCTTTTTGGTCAGTACGCTGGTAGCTCAGTTAAGCTTGATGGTGAAGAATTGCTCATTATGAATGAGAGCGAAGTATTCGGTGTAGTTGAATAAATATTTGAATGACTACTCAATAGAGTAAGCCTATCTTTAACAGGAAATATTAAGGAATATATAATTATGACGGCTAAAGACGTTAAATTCGGTGATTCAGCACGTCAAGGTATGCTGACGGGCGTCAACATATTGGCTGATGCTGTAAAAGTTACACTTGGTCCCAAGGGTCGAAATGTAGTGCTTGATAAATCTTTCGGAGCCCCAACAGTCACGAAAGATGGAGTATCAGTTGCTAAAGAAATTGAACTGAAAGATAAGTTCGAAAATATGGGTGCCCAAATGCTGAAAGAGGTGGCATCGCAAACCTCTGATGTTGCCGGGGACGGCACCACTACGGCAACAGTTTTGGCACAATCCATCTTAAATGAAGGACTAAAATCTGTAGCGGCTGGTATGAATCCCATGGACCTCAAGCGTGGGATTGACAAAGCGGTAGCATCAGCTGTTACCCATATCGAGGGGTTAGCGCAACCGTGCTCCGATAGCAGTACTATTGCGCAAGTGGGAAGCGTTTCAGCTAACAGCGACACTCAGGTTGGCGAAATTATTGCCGAAGCGATGGATAAAGTTGGAAAAGAAGGCGTCATAACCGTTGAGGAAGGCAGTGGCCTAGAAAACGAGTTGGACGTAGTAGAGGGTATGCAATTCGACAGGGGCTACCTCTCGCCATACTTTATCAATAATCAAGATAACATGAGCACTGAGTTGGAAGAACCATACGTCTTATTGTTCGATAAGAAGATATCCAATATTCGCGATATGTTGCCTATTCTGGAGGCAGTAGCTAAATCAGGCAAGCCTCTTATGGTTATAGCGGAAGACGTCGAGGGAGAGGCATTAGCCACCTTGGTGGTCAACAATATGCGAGGCATTGTAAAAGTTGCGGCTGCCAAGGCACCTGGTTTTGGTGATCGTCGTAAGGAGATGTTGCAAGATATAGCTACTCTTACTGGAGGTACTGTAATCTCAGAAGAAGTTGGTTTGTCCTTAGAGGGGGCAACGTTAGATGATCTTGGACAGGCGAAAAGAATTACTATGACGAAGGAGAACACAACTATTGTTGACGGTTCAGGTAATTCTGACGATATCGAATCTCGGGTGAACCAAATCCGTACTCAAATTGAGGAGACTTCTTCTGATTACGACCGGGAAAAACTTCAAGAGCGGGTGGCTAAGCTCGCCGGTGGTGTAGCAGTTATTAAGGTTGGTGCTGCCACAGAGGTGGAGATGAAGGAAAAGAAAGCCAGGGTCGAAGACGCTCTGCATTCCACTCGGGCCGCCGTAGAAGAGGGTATCGTTCCTGGAGGAGGTGTGGCCCTAATTCGAGCTCTTCAGGCTGTCGAGGGGCTCGAAGGAGATAATGAAGATCAAAACGTTGGTATAAATCTATGTCGTAAGGCAATGGAAGCACCTATGCGACAAATCGTGGCTAACTCTGGAGACGAAGCTTCGGTGGTAGTGGACAAGGTGAAGCAGTCCAAAGATAACGACGGGTACAATGCTGCAACCGGTGAATATGGCGACATGTTTAAGTTTGGCTTGCCTGATCCAGCAAAGGTGACGCGTACTGCGTTGCAAGCTGCCGCATCCGTTGCCGGTCTTATGATCACTACAGAGTGTATGGTGACAGAAGTTGAAGAAGACTCAGCTCCGGCCGCACCTATGCCCGATATGGGTGGTATGGGTGGTATGGGTGGTATGATGTAGCCCTGAAAGGCCTACGAAAAAATCCCGCAACAGCGGGATTTTTTTTGGCTTCGCCTGATGGTATAGATGTCGGTATTGATTTGTGTTCGGTAAAGCTCAATTAGTCCTAGATTATTGAATGCCGCCATCAATATAGGTATTTGGTAATTTACCGATAATAGTTTTTTAAAATATTCACTGTTATTATAGCCGGCTAGCGGAGAGGCACTGAGACGCCCCAAGCGTTTT
>MDTB01040878.1_pt1 | contig 73230 bp, 70 predicted proteins | sample 811161 | NCBI WGS metagenome assembly MDTB01 (sample SAMN05326650, study PRJNA326480) | marine metagenome | isolation source: seawater | place: Mediterranean Sea | collected 2009 | reverse complement strand
TCATTACTTTTATTTTCCATACGATAGCGACTCCGGATTCGTTTATAAGTTTCCATTTTCTATAATCAAATTACGGTTAAGGGGTTTAAACTCTTTAGAGTTAATTGGTTTTTACTCCAAGAGACAGTAGCAGTTGGTAAGTTTCATAAACGGGTAAACCAACAACGCCACTGTAACTACCCGATATTTTAACGGTGAAGATGCTCGCTTTTCCTTGAATAGCATAAGCTCCTGCTCTACCGAAAGATTCCCCTGTAGCAACGTATTTTCTAATAACCTCATCTGTCAGGTCTGAGAATATAACTTCTGTGGAGGCTACGCTTTCCTTCATGACCTCTTTATTTTTAATTGCTACTGCTGTGTGTACCATATGTTTTTTTCCTGATAGCCGCCGTAGGATCTCGACAGCATCTTCCCTATCTTTTGGTTTGCCAATTATGTAGTCACCTAGAGCAATCGACGTATCTGCTGCCAAAACTGGATAAGATAAAAGCTGACGACGTTCGGTAAGTTCCCAACCGGTTTCCGCTTTTAATCGTGCAACACGCTTGACATACTCGAGGGGGAGTTCACCTTTTAAAGGAGTTTCGTCGAATCCACCATCTCCCTGAAAACCTTCTTTTAGCACGAGCATCTCGAAGTTTATTCCCATTTGCGTTAACAGATCTCTTCTTTGACTGCTACGCGAAGCGAGGTAAATAGTTTTAAACGCGGACATGATTAAAAAATATTCTTAAGGTTGACTACATTACACCCTGTGATAGGGGTGGTTGTTAATTATAGACAGTACTCGGTAAATTTGTTCCATCAAAACCATTAAGGCGATCGGATGCGCGAGTGTGAAAGAAGACAGCGACAGCACTTTTTGTGCATCATCTTGAATATCTTGTGCTAATCCCTCTGCGCCTCCAATTATAAAACACGGATTTTTGCCAACTTGCATCCAGCTCTGAAATTCTTTGGAAAATTGCTTAGTACTAAATTTTTTGCCCCGACTATCTAAGGCTATAAGTATACTGTTCTTAGGTATCAAATTTCTAATTTTTGATGCCTCGGCTCTTTTTGAAATGATAATATCATTTGGTCTATTGCTGTTAGGAGGTATGGGCTTAACTTGCTGCAGCAGAATCGTGCAATTGGACACACATCGATTGGAGTATTGGTCGAAACAGCTCGCAGCCCATGCTGGGTACTTGTTGCTGACTGTTATGATGTGTATTTTCATACAGATCGCTATTTATCAATCAACCACAATTCTTCGAGATTATAAAAGGACCTAGCTTCCGGTCGCATGAGGTGTAATACTACTGATCCTGTGTCCAGTAGTACCCATTCACCACTGTCCAGCCCTTCGACTCCCAAAATTTTTATTTTCAGCGGTTTTGCTAAATCTCTAATTTTTTCACAAGCAGCTCGACTTTGTCTACCAGATTCCACAGTAGCGATCATAACGTAATCAAACATTGCTGTAATAGCCGACACGCGAATGCATCTTATTTCAGTTGCTTTGACATCATCTAAGACTGTTTTGATCAATTCAATTAATTGATCGTCTTGTTTTTCAATGTTTATACAAGCCCTCCCGTTCTATGTATTTCCATACCGTTTCCGGTATAAGGTACTTAAGGCTTTTATTTTGTGCCATATTATTTCTAATCATTGTAGAAGAAATCGCTAGAGCTGTGAACTTATAAACAAAAATATTCCCCGATAGATTTTCTTGTAATTTAAAGCGATTAATATTTAATCGTTTAATGACATGGCTCTTAAGTGGTTCCAGCGCGCGATCAACTAGCGGAATGGCCCCATATCCTGCACGTTCAGCTACTATAATATGCGCTAGGTTAAATATTTTTTCCCACTCATGCCAAGTTGGGAGTTGAACAAAAACATCTATCCCCATTATGAGAGCCAATGGTTTATTTGGTACTTCTTTCCTGATTTCCCTGAGGGTATCTATGGTGAAGCTTGGCCCTGAGCGCTTTATCTCTCGATCATCTACCTTTAGGCTTTGATTCCCCTTTAAGGCAAGCTTAAGCATTGCTAATCGCTGCCCTGCCGTTGCATCTGGTGTTGCCCGATGCGGCGGATCTGCACTGGGAACTAAACGGAGTTCTTCGAGTAAAAATTCCTGCTTGATTTCCTCAGCAAGTCTTAGATGTGCGAGGTGAACGGGATCAAAAGTTCCTCCGAAAACTCCTATAATTTTTTTATTCGCTAATTCCACAGCTACAGGTATGTGCAAGTTTGATATTATTCAATTAGTTTTAGCGAGCTAGTTTAAGAAGAGGAGGTCCGAGTTCGCTAACGGGATATATTTATCAGCTATGCTCATAATAGGGTATTTCTCAAATCTTTCAGTAGTTCCGCTAATTCAACAATAAATCGAGCTCCCTCTGCCCCATCTATTACTCGGTGGTCATATGAAAGGGAGAGTGGTAAGAGAGTTTTTGGAGAAAACTGCGAACCATCCCAAACCGGCTTTATTTGTGCTCTATTAATTCCTAAAATAGCAACTTCGGGAAAATTCACAATCGGTGTAAAATGACTCCCACCAATTCCCCCCAGGCTAGAAACCGAAAAACTTCCACCCTCCATATCTTTCGGAGTCAACTTCCCATTTCTTGCTTTTTCCCCGACCTTGTTAAGTTCCTCCGCTATTTCTAAAATTCCTTTCGATAACACGTTTTTTATGACTGGTACTAGTAATCCATTTGGAGTGTCGACTGCGACTCCTATATTTATGTATTTTTTTAAGATGATTTCGTTTCCATTACTATTTAACGAAGAGTTGAACGAAGGGTTACGTGTGAGTGCAACACTCAATGCTTTTATTACAAATGAAACCGGAGTTATTTTTATGTTTTTTTCCTGAAGTGCTATTTTTTTACGAAAGCTTTCTAGTTCCGTTACGTCTACTTCATGGTGTTGGGTAACATGCGGAATTTCCTGCCAGTTCTCCTGCAAGAGAGGTCCAGATATTTTTTTTATCCTCGATAACGGTTTTTTTTCAATACCACCAAATTTTGTAAAATCAGGAAGAGCACGTCGCTTTCCGCCCAGCTTTGCATTTGCTGTTCTAGAGCTTTGCATCAGTGATTTTTTTATATATTCTTGAATGTCTTCCTTGAGTATTCGATTCTTTAAACCTGAACCTTCAATTTTAGACAGGACTACGCCTAATTCTCGCGCAAATTTTCTAACGCTTGGGCTTGCGTGAGATCCCTTGTTAAACGAAGCTTGTTTTATTTCAGAAACGTTTGAAAAAATATTGTCTTTCTCTGCTTTCCCACGGTATTCTGTTTCGGAGTTAACCTCTGGAGATTGTGCAGCCTCCGGACCTTGGGCGATTGATGACTCCTTTGAACGACTTTCTATTTTTTCCTGCGGTATTTTTTCAGCCTGTGGTGATTCCATTGAAAGTATAAGTGATCCTTCAGAAACCGTATCTCCTGGATTAACTTTGATTTCCTTCACAACTCCCTTTGTTGGAGCGGGAACTTCCATTGTTGCCTTATCCGACTCCAGAGTAATTATAGAGTCCTCGGCTTCAACCACATCTCCGGGTTTAACCAATACTTCGATTACAGGTATTTCTTTAAAATCGCCGATGTCAGGAACAAATATATCTTTCAAAGTGGTCATTTAAATCCTCTAGTTTTACTGTCAAGTTTGAGCCGGACTCTGCCGGTCCGGATCGACACCATAATCTTTGATGGCATTATCCAAAACGGAATTCTTAATTTCACCTTTATCTACAAGAGCTTTTAAGGACGCTAATACAATGAAACTAGAATCTACTTCAAAAAACGATCTCAGTTTACTTCGGGTGTCGGAGCGTCCATAACCGTCTGTCCCCAAGCTAATGTATGGATTGCTTACAAATTGACGGATTTGGTCTGCGTAGATTTTCATATAATCTGTAGCCGCGATCACAGGTGCTTGAGCCTTGTTGAGGCACATGGAGACGTAAGATTCCTTTTGTTTTTTTGTCGGATGAAGCAAATTCCATCTTGTAGTCTCTAACCCTTCTCGACGGAGCTCGGTAAAGCTGGTAGCGCTCCACACGTCAGCTTTAATTCCAAAATTTTCTTCCAATAATACCTGTGCTTTAATAACTTCGTTTAAAATTGCCCCACTTCCCAATAACTGAACCAATGGTTTTTTCCCAGATAATTTCGATTTGGATAATAAATACAGACCCTTAATTATACCTTCCTCTGCTCCCTCAGGTAATTTTGGATGCCGATAGTTTTCGTTCATCAGAGTTATATAGTAGAAGACGTCTTCTTGCTTTTCAAACATTCTCAACATACCGTCATTTATAATTACCGCTAACTCGTAGGCGAAGGTCGGATCGTAGGAAATACAATTTGGAATTGTCGACGACAGGACGTGACTATGACCGTCACCATGTTGCAGTCCTTCGCCGTTAAGCGTTGTTTTTCCTGCAGTGCCTCCCAGAAGGAATCCGCGGGCTCTTTGATCCCCTGCTGCCCAAGCTAAATCTCCAACTCGTTGAAATCCAAACATTGAGTAGTAAATATAAAATGGTATCATCGTCAGTCCATGGTTTGAGTATGAGGTCGCTGCTGCGATCCATGACGACATTGCCCCAGCTTCGTTAATTCCCTCTTGCAAAATTTGACCGTTTTTATCCTCTTTGTAAAACATAAGCTGGTCAGCATCCTCTGGCGTGTATAATTGTCCGACAGAAGACCAAATGCCAAGTTGTCTGAACATACCCTCCATACCGAAAGTTCGTGACTCGTCGGGCACGATGGGAACGATGCGTTTGCCAATTTCCTTATTTCTAATTAAAGAGGAAAGTATTCTTACAAAAGCCATTGTTGAGGATATCTCTCTGTCGCCCGACCCATTAAGCATGGTCCCAAAAGACTCAAGTTCAGGAATTTTTATTTTGTCTCCCTTTGTTTGCCGATGAGGCATGTATCCGCCTAATGCTTCTCGTCTTTCTTTCATATATTTAAGTTCAGCGGAATTTTCCTCAAATTTTAGGTAAGGTATGTTTTCAAGATTTTGATCTTCAACAGGCAGCTTGAAACGATCACGAAATTCCTGCAGCGAGTTTGTACCCATCTTTTTTTGCTGATGTGTAATATTTTGAGCTTCTCCGGCTTCCCCCATTCCATAACCTTTAATAGTTTTGGCTAGAATGACCGTTGGCTTACCCGTAGATTCGACGGCAGCGGAATACGCGGCATATATTTTATGCGGATCGTGTCCGCCGCGGTTGAGGCGCCAAATATCATCGTCCGACAAATTAGAAACCAGTTGTTTTAGTTCAGGATATTTGCCAAAAAAATGTTCTCGAACGTATCCACCGTCCCTCGATTTGAAGGTTTGGTATTCACCATCAACACATTCTTCCATACGTTTTCTCAAAAGCCCGGTTTTATCTCTCGCTAAAAGTGGATCCCAGTAAGATCCCCAAATCAATTTAATAACATTCCAGCCCGTTCCTCTGAAATCTGCTTCAAGTTCTTGGATGATTTTACCATTTCCTCGAACTGGCCCATCTAATCTTTGGAGGTTACAGTTGACCACAAATATTAAATTATCCAAATTTTCTCTTGAGGCAACTCCAATAGCTCCCATTGATTCAGGTTCATCTGTTTCACCGTCCCCAAGAAAACACCAGACTTTTCGTCCTTTGGTGTCAAGTAATTCTCGATCGTCCAAGTATTTCATTAGTCGCGCCTGATAAATCGCCATTATTGGGCCTAAACCCATTGAAACAGTTGGGAATTGCCAGAAACCGGGCATGAGCCAAGGGTGTGGATACGAAGAAAGGCCTTTACCGTCAACTTCTTGCCTGAAATTATCTAACTGTTCTTCGTCGAGCCTACCCAGAAGAAATGATCTCGCGTAAATCCCCGGAGCAGAGTGACCTTGCATAAATATCAGATCTCCCGCGTTTTTTCCTGAATTTGCATTCCAAAAGTGATTGTACCCAACATCATAGAGAGTTGCTGCAGAGGCGAAACTAGCAATATGGCCTCCTACATTGGTATCTTTGTTAGCCCGAAGAACCATTGCTGCCGCATTCCAGCGCACATATGATCGTATGCGATGCTCTAGTTCGTGGTTACCGGGCGACTTTTTTTCTTTTTCCGGTGGGATTGTATTTACATAAGGAGTATTGGCGTTATGGATAAACACGCCCCCTGATTGTCCTGTTTGCCCGATAAGCTTTTCAATTAGGAATAGTGCTCGGTCAGGGCCTTCTTCTCGAATGACACTGTCAATTGATTCGAGCCACTCGTTTGTTTCTTTGGGATCTATATCAGCCTTCATGCTACGCCCTCTTTTTAAATAACCCAACGTTTCGACTTAGGACGGAAATTTAATACATCCGGAAAACATTGTAGCATTTTAGAGCGATATTAAGTTTCGATTTTAAATAAATGCGAAATCAGAATATTTATATTTTATTTATCCCCATAAAGAATTAATTGAGGTTTCTGGCTAAATCGTAAAATTCTCGATTGGGCCTAAGATTCATCAAGTGGGCCATGCGATTGGAAAGTGCGAAAAAAGAGGTGACAGCACCAATATCCCAAATTTGTTCGTCAGAGAAGCCATTGTTGGTAAGTATTTTTTTATCAATAGCTGTTATCAACTCAGGAGATCGGGCAAGTTTACAGGCAAAACTAAGCATTAATCTATGTTCTTCCGAAATCGAGGCATTATTATAATTGATGGCTAATTGATCAGAAAGTGTCGGATTTTTTGCATAAATGCGGAGAATAGCGCCGTGAGCTACCACGCAATAAGGACATTTGTTCTCGCTGCTAGTTGCAACCACAATCATCTCAATTTCAGTCTTTTGAAGGGTTAAGTTTTCTGAAACAACTGCCTCATAGTAGCTAAAAAAAGCTCTAAGCTCTTTTGGCCTATGCCCCAGAGCAAGGAAAACGTTTGGAACGAATCCTGTTTTCTCTTGAATTTTTAATATTTTCTCTTGTAGGTCTGTTGGGAGTTTATCTACAGTGGCGACAGGATAGGCGCTTACCGGATCGCTGATGGTTTCCATATTCTTAGTCAAACTTTCTTTTATCTTCAATTATTTTTCCGTCATTTGGAAGTGATTCGTTGTCCTTGAGAAAAACGACATTACCCCTCATTTTAGTGATTTCTCTTAGCGAAGTTGTGATCTGCTCTTTGTTCACCAAGCTACCGTTGGTAACCTGGCAGAAAAGGGTCATAATGTCGGTCTTATTAGCATCATGTTCCACAGTAAGGCGAGCTTTTTTTATGTAAGAGTGGCGGGCTTGTATATCAGCAATTTGTTTGGGGCTAACAAACATTCCTCTAACTTTTGTTGTTTGATCAGCTCTTCCCATCCAGCCTTTTATTCTAGCATTTGTTCTTCCGCATTTACTATTTCCATCCGCAATGGCTGATAAGTCACCAGTAGCATATCTTATGAGCGGGTATGATGAATTGAGAAGAGTAACAACCACCTCGCCTACGTCTCCTGACATCACAGGCTGCCCAGTTCCAGGTCTAACAATTTCAACTACAACATGCTCATCTATCACTAGGCCCTCCGTTGGCTCAGTTTCATAGGCTACTAGGCCGAGATCAGCTGTTCCATAGCATTGGCGCGTTTCAATACCTCTTTCCTGAAAAAGCGCACGAAATTCTGCCAATAACGCTTCTCCCCCAACGAGGGCTTTTGAAATGGAAGGAGCTAATTGAATATCTAACTCTTCAGCTTTTTCAAGAATAATTTTCAGAAATGAAGGAGTGCCGGCATATGCAGAGGGTTTTAGGTCAGCAATAGTTCGAACCTGCATTTCAGTTTGCCCTATTCCGGCCGGAAAAACCGCACAGCCTATTTTTTTTGCTCCCTCGTCTACCATAAACCCTGCCGGGGTGAAGTGGTATGAGAACGTGTTATGTACAATGTCTCCAGGCCGAAATCCTGCCGCCCACATTGCTCGTCCAAATCTCCAAAAATCCTCAGTGGTTCCCTGAGGGTCATAAATTGGTCCGGGGGAAGAAAAAATTCTCGCAAGTTTACCGGGCTCTACAGCGTTCATTCCTCCAAAAGGAGGACGGTTTTTCTGCTGCTCTATTAGGTCAGTTTTTCTTGTGATTGGCAGTTTTGAAAGGTCGTTTAGATCTTTTATTTCATGTGCTGAAATATCTTGTAGTTTTTTGGCGAAGTAAGTGGTATTTCTCTGCGCTAGATCTATTGTTTTCCGAAGTATCCCGATTGTTTCCTCGAGCCTTTCCTCTGCTGTTCGGGTTTCCAATTTATCGAAATAGTCCCCCATATTTGCCCCCCTTTTATTACGTTAGTAGGTTGTTTCCGCTAAGCTAGCCACCGTTTTCGTCGTCTATAATGCTTTCCATCGCGATAACTTTTTCTACCCGCGCTCGCTATTCCTAAATAAAATTCTTTGACGTCAGAATTATCCGATAATTCGTTTGCTGAGCCATCCATTACTATTCTACCGTTTTCCAGTATGTAACCGTAATCTGCATAGCCTAGCGCGATGTTCGTATTCTGTTCAGCTAGTAAAAAGCTAACTTTTTCCTTCTGATTTAAAGTTTTTACAATCTCAAAGATTTCTTCGACTAATTGTGGTGCTAAACCCATGGAGGGTTCGTCCAATAAAATCATCGATGGGTTGGCCATAAGCGCTCTCCCGATAGCTGTCATTTGTTGCTCACCTCCAGAAGTATAGCCCGCCTGGCTACGCCTCCGTTCTTTTAGCCTCGGAAAATAATTATAGACCTTTTCCAAATCATTCTTAATCGCTTTGTTTTGGTTTCCTCTTGTAAAAGCCCCTGTAAGAAGGTTCTCTTCGACCGAAAGATGTTGAAAACAGTGTCGACCCTCCATAACCTGTATAACCCCTTTTTTCACGAGTGACCAAGGTGTTAATTTTTCAATTCTATCACCTTTGTATTCTATAAAGCCCTTTGTAACTTCTCCCCGCTCTGTTTGGAGCAAATTTGACACGGCTTTTAAGGTGGTGGTTTTGCCGGCACCGTTTGCCCCCAAGAGCGCTACAATTTGGCCTTCGTTAACGTGAAGTGAAATTCCTTTGAGAACTAGAATGACGTGATCATAAATGACCTCGATATTATTTATATTCAAAAGGGCTTTCACAAAATTATCTTTTGATCCCATATCTCAACTCGAACATCCATATTCTATGTTCTTTTCGCTGGCATATTTTGCCGCGGATTCCTCAACCATTTTTCTTACCAGTTTTTGATCCCCCAGCACCCAGTCGGAGATAGATACCCACTTTTCGCCATCCCATTGTTGAAATCTCACTACTCCCGGACCTTCATGATTTTCGCAGGACACTGTAATCGGTGGCACCATGCCGCCAAAGCCTAGCTCGTCAAGTTTAGCTTGTGTGAGGCTAAGATTTTCAATACCCCACCTTACTTGCAAGCCTGACATTGGCGTATTTCCGTACTTTGCTTGTGCATTGCGGACAGCTTCGACTGTTAACATTGCTTGCGCCACTCCTCGGTTCCAAAGTACGGTTCCGACATAGCTCTCGTCACCCCCTTTGCCTTTTTGATATACGTGCTTGAGAATTTCTTGAACCACCTCGAAGTTTTTTCCGGATAAATTCATGTTTGCAGCTATATAACCAGTGGATGCCGAGGGCCCTGCCGCGAGTGTATCAACCTCCGCCCCAGACCACCAATTTCCAATCATTTTTTCTCGAGGAAAGCCCACTTTTTTTGCAGTTTTGATGGATGTGCCACTCATAACACCCCAACCCCACAGTATTACCCAGTCGGGTTGCTCTTTCTTGATCCTCATCCATTGCGACTGTTGCTCATTTCCGGGGTGTGGAACAGGAATCATCACCAGATCAAAACCGAAGTTATCAGCTTCAACCTTTAAAATTTCATGGGGTTCTTTTCCATAAGCAGAGTCGTGATAAAGGAGAACGATTTTTTTACCTGACAGGCTCTTCTCACCACCTTCTTTGGTTTCAATGAATCTAACTATAGCTGAGGCTTGTGACCAATAATTAGTCATGAGAGGGAAAACCCAAGGAAAAACTCTACCGTCAGAAGCATCAGTCCTTCCGTAACCCAATGTAATAAGTGGAATTTGATCCACTGGTGCTTTATCTATCAATCCGTAAGTAATTCCGGTCGACATAGGGTGAATAGCTGTTGGTCCGAGCGGATTTCTTGTCTTAAGCCGTTCATAACATTCTAGGCCTTTCGCGGTATTGTATTCGGTTTCGCATTCCTCCCAGCTGAGTCGAACTCCATTTAATCCTCCGTCCCTTTCGTTTAAAAGGGTTAGGTAGTCTATATAACCCGTCGCAATTGGTGCCCCACTAGGTCCGTAAGGCCCAACCCGGTAGCCGGCTATACCAAAAAATTGTGAAGGCGCAGCCTCCTCTACCTCTGACGTTAAATCAGTGGAGCTTTTATCTCCACAACCATTTAAAACAAGAGTAATGATAGATATAAAAAAAACTTTTTTTAATTTCATAATGTCCTCCTCTTATTTAACAAAAGTTAGTGGGGAAATGGCCACAGCCGCAGCTTCTCTTTGGCTATTTGCCAGAGTCGGGCTAAACCTAGCGGTTCGACAATTAGAAAAAATATGATGAGACCACCAAAAACAAGCAACTGCATTATAGATGTTACCCCGGCTGCTAACTTAAGATTCAAAATTTCAGCACCTTCATTGATTACGATATCCAAAAAAATTGGCAATAGTGTTATAAACGCTGCTCCTAAAAAAGAACCCATGATACTCCCGATTCCTCCAATTATAATCATGAACAAGATCCTAAAGGACAGGTCCAGGTTAAATCCGTCAGGCTCCACGCTGCCAAGGTAAGCGTAGGCGTATAGTGCTCCGGCAACCCCGCAATAAAACGAACTGACCCCGAAAGCGATTAGTTTTGTCCGCATTATTTTTATACCTATGACCTCCGCTGCGACGTCCATGTCTCTCACAGCCATCCAAGCTCTTCCGAGGTTACTTCGGACAAGATTTTTTGCTACCAACGCTAGAAAAGCCACGATGGATAACACTAAAAAATAGCGCTTAGCAGGAGAATCAAATACAAATCCTAAGATTTCTATGGGCTGAGTTGTGATTACTCCTGAGGAACTGTAATTAGTGAACCACCCGACTTTCACCAACAGCCACGGAATAAAAAATTGCGCTGCTAGTGTTGCAACTGCAAGGTAAAACCCTCTGATTCTGAGGCTTGGTATTCCGAACGCGATCCCTACTATTGCTGTGGTAAGTCCAGCTAGTACAAAACTGACTAAAGCGGGCATGTAAGGCAATCGAAGTTCGAAGTTGTAAGCTGCAAATGCCCCAACTGCCATAAAAGCGGCTGTTCCCAAGGATAATTGCCCGGCATAACCAGTGAGCAAGTTAAGTCCTAACGCTGCCAGCGAGAAGACTAGAAAAGGAATTAAGATGGCAGTAAGCCAATAATCACTGGCCAATATAGGAATTGCAACGAAGGCAATCAACAGTATTACTACCACCCCAATTTTGTCCTGTAGGATAGGTAGAATTGCCTGATCTTCTTTATACGACTTTTTGAATTGTCCAGCTTCTCTGTAAAACATCTAAAATTTTCCTAAACTCTATCGATTTGTTTTTCTCCAAATAATCCCTCTGGTCTGACTAGAAGGAATAGTAAAGCCGCGACGTACGCAAACCAAATTTCTATTCCACCTCCGAAATAAGGTCCGATGTATACTTCAGCAAGTTTTTCTAACGCTCCTATTATTAAGCCTCCTACGATGGCTCCAGGTACGGAATCAAACCCTCCAAGAATTAATACTGGAAGAGCCTTCAAAGCAACGAATACAAGAGCAAATTGGACTCCATTTCTGGCTCCCCACATAAGCCCCGCTACCAGGGCTACGAATCCGGCCACAGACCATACGATCGCCCAAATGGTTTTCAGGGGTATACCTACTGACAGCGCTGCTTGGTGATCATCAGCAACCGCTCGGAGAGCGCGTCCGACCCTAGTGATTTGAAAAAATATTGCCAAGGCTGCGACCAATGTCCCAGCTACAATTGCCGCTATGAGATCAAAGCTATTAATCTCTTTTAAAACGTTTGGAACTGCATCGGTGTTTAATCCCCAACGAGTTAATGTAATTGCTATGGGCTCGTCTGGTATTCCTAATTCGAGAGGATATACTTTTGTTCCCCACATAAGCTGCGCTAATCCTTCAACAAAAAAAGTCAGTCCGATAGTGACCATGAATAATGATATTGGTGGTTGATTAACTAAAGGACGCAAAACGACTTTTTCTGTTAAGACTCCTAATATGATCATAAGAATTAGAGAAAATATTAGAGCGGCCCAGATGGGAAAACCAAGTTTTTCTTGAGCGCCTACAAAAGTTAGTGCTGCGAAAAAAACCATGGCACCTTGCGCGAAATTAAAAACCCCTGAGGCTTTGTAAATCAAAACGAAACCCAAGGCTACAAGGGAGTACATTATCCCCGCTAGAAGTCCACCAATTAATACTTCAAGAAAAAAACTCATATCAAAAACCCTAAATTCTTTTGTTTTATGCTAGTCAGAAACTCCCAAGTAAGCATCTATAACTCTCTGATTATTTTTAATTTCATTTGGCGTTCCTTCACCAATTTTTTGTCCGTAATCTAAAACAACAATTTTGTCACTGATATCCATAACAACACCCATATCGTGTTCAATCAATACCACGGATGTTCCGTATTCTTCATTAACATCCAATATGAATCGACTCATATCTTCCTTTTCCTCAACATTCATACCTGCCATAGGTTCGTCGAGAAGTAGCAGTTCCGGCTCCGCCGCAAGGGCTCTGGCGAGCTCGACTCTTTTTTGTAAACCGTACGGTAATCGTCCAACCGGGGTTTTTCTTATGTGTTGTATTTGGAGAAAATCTATGATTTGTTCAACCACCTCTCTGTGTTCGATTTCTTCTCGACTGCACGCACCGAAATAAAACCCTTGCGACAGCAGACCTGCACGCATTTTGAGGCTTCGACCAGTCAGAATATTTTCAAGAACTGACATGCCTTTAAAAAGAGCAATATTTTGGAAAGTTCTTGATATCCCCGACTGAGCTGCCTGAAAAGGGATGACGTTTTTCCAGACAGTATTTTTAAAAATGATTTCGCCTTGCTGTGGTTTGTATACCCCGTTAATTACATTTAGGAGAGAGCTTTTGCCCGCACCATTCGGACCAATAATTGCTAATATTGATTTCTCTTCGGAGTTAAAACTTACGTTTTTTAGCGCTTTGACCCCCCCAAAGGAGAGAGAAACTTCATTCACTTGTAAAATAGATTTTTTTGTCATTTGTTGTGGTTTTTTATACGGTTCGAAGTATTACGTTAGCGCTAATATTGCCAGTTCTACCATCTTCAAATTTTACCGCGGTTGTGATGTTGCAATCTTTGGATCCATCAAAAAGAGCTTCGACGAGAACTTCATATTTTTCGGCAACAAAGTTTCGTCTTACCTTCCGGCTTCTGGTTAGTTCGTTGTCATCAGGATCTAGCTCTTTGTGTAGGATAAGGAATCGGCTAATTTTTGAATTTGCTAATTCTTTATCGCGAGATAATTCGGTATTCACTTTCTTGATACATTCATGCACAAGATCATAAACTTCCGGTTTTCCCGTAAGCTCGATGTAACCAGCATATGCCAATCCTTTACGTTCAGCCCAATTGCCGACAGCCTCCATATCAATGTTAATAAACGAGCATACCCTCGACCTTTGGTCGCCAAAGCAAACAGCTTCCTTGATAAATGGAAAAAACTTTAGCTTATTTTCAATAAATTGTGGTGCAAACATCGTTCCGTCAGTTAGCCTTCCAATATCTTTAGATCGATCTATGATTTTCAGATGTTTATTTGCATCAATAAAACCGGCATCGCCCGTTTTAAAAAATCCATCTGTGGTTAAGCTTTCTTTGGTGGCATCAGGACGTTTGTAATATTCTTTTAGCATGGATGAGGACTTTACTAAGATTTCTCCCGATTCATCAATTTTTATTTTTACTCCCTCCATGACTTTGCCAACGCTATCATTTTTTACGTCCCCATCCGATTGTTTGCAGACATGGGCAACCGTTTCTGTTTGTCCATAAAGCTGTTTCAAATTCACGCCGATTGACCTGTAAAATTCAAACAAATCCGGGCCAATCGCAGCGCCCGCTGTGTAAGCAACTCGCACTCTCGATAACCCAAGAACATTCAGCAGAGGGCGAAAAATAAAAATATTGAAAATAAGATACTGGATTCGGTCGATAAGGGGTACTGATTTTCCGTCCATGATACGACCACCACACTTTTTTGCGATATTTAATCCATGGTGAAAGAGCCATCGTTTCAAGCGGCCAGCGTCCTCCATTCGAATCATAACCTGAGTTAACATATCCTCAAAAACTCGTGGTGGGGCAAAGTAGTAGGTTGGTCCAATTTCTCTGAGATCCGACATAACGGTATCTGCTGACTCAGGGCAATTAACGGTAAAGCCAGCTACTATCGCTTGGGCATAGGAAAAAAGATGATCCCCGACCCAGGCCATAGGCAGATAAGATAATATAGAATCGGCGGAATTGAGTTTATCAAATTTGATATCTACTTTTGCTGCAGCTATCCATGCTGAATGGGTCAAACAAACTCCTTTGGGTTTGCCAGTAGTTCCTGAGGTGTAAAGTATGATGGAGGTGTCTGAAGATTTTCCTTTATTTATTTCTTCTAAAAAAAACGTCGGGTTTTTTGAGTTATAGTCTTTGCCAATTTGACGCAGTTGAGAGTAGGCGAGTAGGAAACTATCTTTATAGTTTTTTAGTCCTCGCGGGTCATCATAGTACACACGTTTTAGCTGTTCATTAGCTGTGAAAATTTCATTCAGCTTATCAACCTGTTCTTGGTCTTCAACGATGGCGTAAGTAATGTTTGCATTTGTAATTACATATTCGATCTCATCTGTTATCGCGTCCTGGTACATTGGCACAGGGACAGCTCCTAAAGATTGTGCTGCAGCAATGCCCCAGTATAGCCTGGGACGATTATCTCCTATAATTGCTAAATTCATTCCCCTCGCTAATCCCTCTGCATGGAGGCCGCATGCCAAATAACGGATTTCAGCGTTTATTTGTGCCCAGGTCCATCCTTGCCATATTCCAAGGTCTTTATGCCTGATGGCGATAGCTTCAGGCCTTTTTGTGGCCTGTTCTGTGATCAAATGGGGAAAAGTGGCATCAAAGGCCATGTTTTACCTACCGAGGTATTTCATAAGTTTGTAGCTTACTACATCACCACCTATTCTTTAAGGAAAAATCTTCATTTAATGTTTTGCAGATGGAAAATCGCGATTTAGGAGCCGGGGAAAATAGTAGCCTAGAGTGACCGCTCTGGCAGCAAAGTGAAAATAAAGCGACAACCATAGGCCCGTATTTTGCAATGGCAGTAGCACCCAGTAAACTAGTAGAAATAAGCTCGTTGAGATTAACATGCTTTTAACCATTTCTCGTGTCCAAGTTGCTCCCAAAAATATTCCATCTAGTTGGTAGCACCAGGTGGCTATGAGTGGCGCGAGGGCTGCCCAGAGCATAAATTCTATGGCTGTTTCTTGGATATTAGTATCCACGGTCAATACTCGTATTATATTTGGCCCCAAAGCGATTAACACAATTGAAGCTAAGGCGGCAATAATTGCACTCCACGAAAGAGTTACCTTAGAGATTCTTACAAAGTCTTTTCTACTTTTTGCACCAATGGCTCTACCAGCTAAACTTTCTGCTGCTATCGCGAAACCATCTAAAAAGTAAGCCGTGGTGGTTATAAAGTGCATTAATATTGCGTTGGCTGCAAGTACGAGGTCGCCATTTTTGGCACTTTGTGATGTAAACCACACAAAAACAAATATTAAAGCTAAAGATCTAACCATTATATCCGTGCTTACGTTAAAAAGTTTTCGGAGTTTGCTAAAATCCCAAATTGATATTTTGTTTTTCTCTGTTTTTAGGTGAAGATAAATTTTTACGGCAAATATCAACCCAATTGTTGCGGCAAAAAATTCAGCAAATAGGGTGCCAAGTGCTACTCCTTTTACTCCCATTCCTAATTCGATAACAAAATACCAGTCCAAAAATGCATTTAAAAAATTGAGGATTAGTTGGATTAACAAAGCAATTCGTGCACGTCCTAGGCCTATAAACCATCCAACCAGCGCGTAATTTATGAATGTAGCTGGGGCTGACCAAATTCTGATATCGAAGTATTCTTTTGATAAAAACTCTACCGAACTGCTAGCCTTTAAAAAGAAAAAACCTAACGCTGATATAGGTGTTTGTAATGCTATGAGACCGAACCCCGTAGCAAGGCTAACAATCAAAGCGCGCATTAGGATAGCTCTACTTTCTGATTGTTCGCACGCTCCAATCGATTGCGCGGTCAAGCTTGTAGTTCCCATTCTGAGAAAACCAAAGCCCCAATATAATAATGAGAAGAGCATCGCACTGATTGCTACTGCGCCGATAAGTGATGGGTCGGGACTTTGTCCGACGATTGCTGTATCAACAACTCCTATAAGGGGAGTTGAGATATTGGAAATCATTACAGGAACAGCTAAGGCGAAAACTTTGTTACTAGTCTTTAATTTATCGGATGCCATTCCAAGGGTCGTCGAGGATTTATAAAAATTCGACAGGGAACAAAACGAGTAAGCACAAAACTTAGGACCATTTGTTCACTATTTAGTTGTTCGATTTTCAGCGTAGAGTTCGAAGATACTAGAAAAATCTAGTTTACCGAAACCTTTATTTTTGTGTAAGGCGTATAGGCTCAAAGCTTGTGAACCTAACGGCGCTGGAGTAAGACTATTTTTGCAAAGCTCCATGGCTAACCCGAGATCTTTCAACATCAAGTCAACTTGAAATCCTCCTTTATAACTATTTGCCGATGGAACATTTTTCATGATTCCTGGGACAGGGTTATAAACTTCTACCGCCCAATTTTGCCCGGTACTTTTTTTAATTATTTCTGAGAGCACAAGTGGGTCCATTCCATTTCTCATTCCCATATTAAGAACCTCAGATGTGCCAGCCATTACAATCCCTAAAAGCATGTTGTTACAAGCTTTTGCAATTTGGCCTGCACCGCTTTTGCCGGCATAAAATATATTCTTTCCCATGCACTCTAATACGGGTTTAACTCGATTGTAATCTATCTTTGTCCCGCCTACCATGAACGCCAGGTTACCACTAACTGCACCACCCACTCCGCCAGAGACGGGACAATCAACAAACCCGACTTTTAACCCTTTGGCGAACTTTGCTACTTTCTGTGCGACGTCAGCTTCAATCGTTGAGCAATCAATTACTAAAGCATTTTTGTGTTCAGAGATTATTTCCATTAGCTTATTTTTGCCAAGGTATAGGTCATAAACATGTTGTCCAGCTGGTAGCATAGAAATAACGAATTCTGCTCCTTGAGCACATTGTTTTGCAGATGATGATGGAGAAGCTCCATCTGGTACAACCTTGTCCATCGCTTTTTTTGAGACGTCAAACACTGCTAACTCGTGTCCCGCTTTGAGAAGATTTTTCACCATAGGAGCTCCCATGTTGCCGAGTCCAATAAAACCGATCCGCGCCATAATTTGTCGTCCTTAACTCATGAAGTTATATAGCAATTAATTTATCAAGTGGGTTGACTTCCCAAGGCGGTTTAAAGAAACTGTCTACAATACCAAGGTCCACTTCCTCTAATTTTTTGAAAGTCCATTCGGGCTTATTATCTTTGTCAACTAATTTAGCTCTTACACCTTCTGGAAATTCACGATTTCTAACGAATTGTCCTGTCAAAATCATTTCTAGTTTGAAAATATCCCATAACGGCATCTTTTCACTGACACTGAGTTGTTTTTCAACAATTAGAGCAGAGAGAGGACTGCCGTACGACAAGCTATTCTGCATTTTTTCGAACCAAATATCTTTCATCTGTGCGCTACGGATTGTATCAAACGCTTCGGAAAGACTATTTTGATTCATTGCGCTTCGAATAAAATCTGCATGGGGTTTAATTTTTCCAGTTTGTTCTTTCTTAACTTCCTCACTTTCGAATTGTAAATCAGAGAGGACATTTTGCACTATTGCATCTGTTTCTTGGTTTCCGAGGTTCGCTGAGCACAATCTATCGATCAAGCTACCTTTCTGGGAGTTCGCTAAAAAAAAGTCCGCTAAGTTGAGATCAATCGCATCGATACCATTGATTGGACTGCCCGATACCCCTAGGAACAGGCCGAATGGTTTTGGGACTTTATTTAGGAAATAGCTACCTCCGACGTCAGGGTAGTACCCGATGGCGGTTTCAGGCATCGCAAGCCTAGATGTTTCGGTAACAACTCTAAAGTTACAACCATTCATTAGTCCCATTCCGCCGCCCATCACTATTCCGGATCCCCAGCAAATGATGGGTTTTTTGTAGTTATGCATGTTGTAATCTAGAATAAATTCTCTAGCGAAAAAAGTTTCTGCATATTCTGATCCCCGGTTTTTTATATTTTCCCTAACACTGACCACGTCGCCACCCGCGCAAAAGGCTTTATCTCCCGCTCCATCTAAAATAATTACCAAAACTTCTGAGTTAGCCCACTTTTCTAATTGCTCCTGAATTTGATCAACCATTTCCAATGTTAGGGCGTTAAGATTTCTCTCGGAATTTAAAATAATCTCGGCTATTTTTTTCCCATTTTTTCCAATATTTTCTTTAAAGATGACTTGGTTCATTCCTATACTTCTTTCTGTAAATTTATCTTCTAGATATTAAGTTTATTTTTAAAGTATCGCTTCGGAGCTTTCAATAAGTATTCTGTTAGAAATAATTAGTCTCATAATTTCGTTCGTCCCCTCGAGAATTCGATGCACGCGGTTATCTCTCAGATACCTTTCTAGGGGATATTCTTTTATGTAACCTATGCCGCCAAATATCTGAAGTGCTTCATCGCAAATGGTGAAACACTTATCTGTGGCAAAGCGTTTTGCCATAGCGCAATAAGTGGCTCTGTCAGGATGATCGGAGTCAAGTTTGTTTGCAGCTAGCCTCACCATTTGCCGAGATGCCACTAGATCGGTATTCATATCTGCAAGTTTAAATCTTAATCCTTGGAATTCAGCTAACGTTTTTCCAAACTGTTTTCTTTCATGCATAAAATCTCGGGCTTGATCAAAGGCCGCTTGCGCGGTACCAATTGAGCATGCAGCTATGTTTATTCTCCCGCCATCAAGTCCCTGCATCGCAATTTTGAAGCCTTCTCCTTCCTTTCCAAGCATTGTATCTTTAGATACTCTAACATTATCAAAACTAATAGATCGTGTGGGTTGACTATTCCACCCCATTTTCTTTTCTTTTCGTCCGAAAGAAATTCCTGGAGTTTTTGAGTCTACTGCAAAAGCCGAAATTCCTGAAGGTCCAAGATCACCTGTTCTGGCAAATACAAGGAGCAAATCAGTGTCCCCAGCACCGGAAGAAAAAATCTTACCACCGTTCAAAGTAAAGTATTTTCCTGTTTCTATTGCTCTTGTTTTTATGGCGCTCGCATCGGAGCCTGCCCCAGGTTCAGTTAAACAGTATGAGGCTAAGGCCTTCCCGGTAGTTAGCAGATTTCCCCATTTTCGTTTCGTCTCTTCACTACCAAATTTGCAAACCATCCATGTGGCCATATTGTGTATTGTTATGAACGCTGTGGTGGATGTACATCCTTTCGCCAATTCCTCGAAAATGATGCTACTATCTAGGCGGCTTAGGCTCAAACCGCCTTGTTCTTCGGGAGAATACAAGCCGCACATCCCCAGCTCACCTGCTTTCAGGATAGTATTTCTCGGGAAGATTTCTTTTTCATCCCATTCTTGCGCTTTGGGAGCTAACTCATTCTTTGAAAATATACGGGCCATCTCGGCGAACGCCGATTGCTCTTCATTAAGTTCGAAGTCCATTTTAATTTACAAAACTACCTTAAATTGATAGATGTATTAACGCCAGTATCAATGTCCTCCTCAAACCATCTTGCGGTTACTGTTTTAGTTTCGGTGTAAAACCTTATCGCCTGTTTTCCATAAGCATGTTGATCTCCATAAAACGACTTGCGCCAACCGGTGAAAGAGAACATGGGTAAGGGAACCGGTACAGGTACATTTATACCGACTTGCCCAACTTGAATTTCATGCTGATATTTTCTAGCAGCTGCTCCGCTGGAGGTAAAAATTGATGTTCCGTTTCCATAGGGGTTTTGATTAACAAGTTCGATAGCATCTTCGAGATTTGGAACTTCTATTGCTACCAGTACTGGACCAAATATTTCTTCTTTGTAAATTGACATGTCCGTAGTGACGTTCTTAAACATGGTTGGCCCCACCCAATTACCATCTGGAAATCCCTCTATCACACAATCGGATCCGTCTAAAATGCATTCCGCACCACTTTTTTTCCCTTCTTTTATAAACTCAAGAACCCGTTGTTTGGCCTGGGGGCTGATAAGTGGTCCATAAGCGGCTTCTTCGTCGTTCCAGATGCCTGGTCGAACTTTAGAAAGTGCATTCTTGACATCGTCTATCCAATTCCGCGAATCGCCAACGAACACTGCCACAGAAATTGCCATACATCTTTGCCCCGCCGCGCCAACTGATGAACCAAGTAAATTGTTAATAACTTGTTTCTTTTGAGCATCAGGCATTATCACCATGTGATTTTTTGCGCCTGCTAGAGCTTGAACTCGTTTTAGATGTTTCGTGCCGGTTCTGTAAATATGCTCTCCAGCTGCGACAGATCCAACAAAAGAAATTGCTGGCGTATCTTTATGAACCAATAGTTTGTTTACCACGCCTTTGTCACCGTGAATGATCTGGAGCAATCCATCAGGAGCTCCTGCTTCGAGGAATAATTCCCCAAGTCTGGTAGGCGTTAGGGGATCTTGTTCTGAAGGCTTTAGAACAAAAGTGTTACCACAAGCTATTGCCATCGGAAACATCCAAAGAGGTATCATTGCCGGAAAATTAAAGGGAGTAATTCCGACACAAACACCCAAAGGTTGAGTGATGCTGTAACAATCGATCTTTCGTGCGACGTTCTCAACAGTCTCAACCATTATCAAACTTGCAATGTTACAAGCGTGTTCGACGACTTCGATTCCTCGCCAAACGTCCCCTTTTGCATCTTCAAGATTTTTGCCGGTTTCTTGAGCTACAATTTCCCCTAGCTCGTCATGATGTTCCTTAAGTAAATGCTGGTATCTGAGCATTAATCTTGCTCTATCTCCAACAGAGGTGTTCCTCCAAGTTTCAAAAGCGACTTTTGCGGAAGCAATCGCTTGCTCTACCTCTCCCTCTGTTGCACATGGAACATTGGCTATCACCTCTTGATTTGCCGGGTTAGTAACAGGAATCAATGTAGAGGTTTTGCTTTCAACTAGTTTTCCGTTGATCAAAAGGGGTACAGTTTTGATTGGAGAAGTTTGATCGTTCATTTTGATGCGCCTTTTTAAAGTTTTTTAAACGTGCCATATATTAACATTTCAAAGTTATTATAAAATATTTTAACTTGTTTTAATTTTATCTTAACGAGGCTTCTATGTTTCCACCATCAACCGTTATTACTGCTGCTGTAGTCTTTTCAGCTTTTGCGAGGTATACAAATGCGTCAGCCACATCGACTGCTTTGACTTCTTGTCCTAATAGGTTGCCTGACATGTACTCGTCTTCTTTTAACCCTCTCGCCGCAGCTCGCGATGAGATAAACTCTTCCGTTAATAAGCCGCTCCGTATTCGGTCAGCGTTTACTGCGTTTGATCTGATTCGATCTTTAGAATGATCCAATGCATATTGTTTCATAAGAAATAGCGTGGCCGCTTTGGGTAGTCCGTAGGGTCCAAAATTTCGCCCGGGATTTATAGCCTGTTTTGATACGTTAAAAAGTAAACAACCACCTGTTTTTTGCTTGGTCATAACTTTAACAGTCTCTTGAGCTACCGTTTGGTGACTCCAAAAGTTTAGTTCAAAGCTCTGTCTTAAAATCTGAGAATCTACGCTTCCAATTTCGCCATCCCAAGCGGCGCCTGCATTCGAGACTAAAATATCAATACCCCCGAAAGTTTTGCAAATGGTGGATAGTGCCCGCGATACCGATTGGTGGTCGGTAACGTCACAATGGATCGCCACACATCCTATTTCTTTTGCCAACCGCTCAGCGTTTTCGAGCTCGATATCCAAGAGAACCACTTCGGCGCCGTGTTCAGCAAAAGCTTTCGCTGTTGCTTCGCCAATACTGCCGCACCCTCCGGTTATCACAACCACGTGCCTTTGTAAGGGTTTTTCAACCGTTTTGCCTAGTTTGGCTTGCTCGAGTGACCAGTGCTCTATTTCAAATATTTCTTTTTCAGAAATACATTCAAAGGAGCCAATCTCCTCTGCATTTTTAATAACTTCGGCATTTACTTCACCTAAGTCAGCAGCAATTTTAGCATTTTTTGAATTGCTACCAACCGCAAAAAGTCCTACCTTTGGTATCAAAATTAATCTAGGAATAGGGTCAAGCTGTTTTTTTTGATTGTCAAAGTGCTGATTATTTTTATTGAAATAAATTTTATAATCGTTTATGTATTTTGCAATTCGGCTCTCCGATTCTTTTTCCCAAGCGCCGATTTGATTAACGGCGGGAGTGGAAAGAATGAGGGGTTTTGGTTTTATACGGATTACGTGATCGGGAGTTACAGTTCCTTTTTGGGAGTACGTTTGTATATCTGTTCCGTCGATGTAATCTCTGATTTTTTGATTATTTCTAAATTCTAAAACAATTTTCTTTGCTTGATCAGTCACGTTATTTGTAGCGCGCGTAAGCAGTCCGCGCAGGATCGGCGCAATATCAGGTACAGAAGCTGGTTTAGTACTCGAAATTATTTTAGTTAATTTTCTCACCCGAAGTTTCTGAATACTATTTTCCGCGAGAGTGACGAGGTCAATCATGTTGGCGTAAGCTTTATGAGCAGTGTTACCGAAACTTACTATTCCGTGATTCAAAAGTAGCATGCCAATTGGATTGCTATTTTCTTTTTGAATTGTTTCATCAAACAATATTTTGCATTTTTTTGCTAATGCAAATCCGGGCATGATGTAAGGGACATAGATCAGCTTATTGCCGAATATTTTGTGACAAATCTCTCTGCCGTTGGGTTGATTAGTCAGTGCCAGTATTGCGTTGGAGTGGGTATGGTCAATATATTTGTGGGGTAAAAATGCATGGAGAAGAGTTTCAACAGATGGATTTGGAGAAGACGCATTGATTAGATTTACCCTTTGAGTATTAACCATTTCTTCGTCGGACATTTTATTTAATGAAAATAAATCACATAACGGGCCTATTTTAACAGCAGGCAGTCCCTCAGGTTCTATGTATCCTAAATCCCATCCACTGCCCTTTACGCAAAGGACGTTCTCTTGAACACCATTCACCTCTATTTTGGTTTTTACCGAGGTGTTTCCTCCTCCGTGCAGAACTAGGTCGTGTTCTTGACCCAATAACCGCGAGGAGTATACGCGCAGAGCAAGGTCATGGCCCACTTTTTTTTGCGCGTATTTTTTTATGAACTCGTCCGCAGTTTTATCGGACCATCTGTTTTTCAAAACCTTCTCCTGCCAAAATTTTTATCCCGCGAATGCGATGACTGTATTAATTCTTTCCTAGTGACTTTTTGAGCTCTTCCATGGTTGTTATTGAAACAGGCTGAACAATTTTTTTTTCTGTAATTAGACCTGATACCAAGTGAGCCGGGGTGACGTCAAAACCTGGATTGCTCACTTTGGGATAGCCTAGCCCGTGGAGAGTATACTTGTTCTGTCGAGATAATGCTGTGTTCATTAAGACCTCATTAACATCTCTTTCTTCAATTGGGATATCTTTTAGTCCATTAATAATTTCCCAATCTATTGTTGGAGTAGGCACTGCAGCGAAAAAGGGAATTTTATTCTCCCTAGCACTTAGTGCTTTTAAATAGGTTCCAATCTTGTTACAAACGTCTCCCGCTGCGCTTACTCGGTCAGCGCCGACGATCACCATATCCACTTGTTGATTTTGCATCAAATGTCCTCCGGCGTTATCTACTATCAGCGAATATTGGATTCCATGGCTAGCTAACTCCCACGCCGTTAGTAGCCCTTGATTACGTGGGCGGGTTTCATCTACCCACACATGAATGTTAATGCCTTTATCATGGGCTTGAAATATAGGTGACAGAGCGGTTCCGTAGTCTACTGTGGCTAGCCATCCTGCATTACAGTGTGTAAGAATATTCACTGTTTTTTTTGTTTTATAAATTTCCTCAATCAATCGTAGACCATTATCTCCAATGAGTTTATTTTGCTCAACATCTTCTTCAGCAATCTTATCCGCCTCACTCCAAGCTCGATCGGAGCGATTTTCTTCAGGTGTTGACTCAAGTATTTTATGCATTCGATCTAGCGAAAATTTCAGATTTATAGCGGTTGGACGGGTGCCATTTAACATCTGGTATGTTTTTCTTATATTTTTGCGTGTTGAATCCTCGGACATAGCCATGGCCATACCATATGCAGCTGTCACACCAATGAGCGGTGCTCCCCTAACATTCATATTAATAATGCAATCGGCCACCTCTTGGGAAGATCTGACTTCTCTTGTAACAAAATTTACAGGAAGTTCAGTCTGGTCGATGATGAATAATCTATGACCTTCCCGCCAGATACTCCTGAAAAATTTCCCCCGTATCTTCACTTTTAATTTTTAAACCTAATTTGCTGGTCGTTTCTCGTTATTCTTGATAGCTCCTTTGCATGCCACAGGTAATTTAGGTGCGCTATCGCTTCTCCCATTGCAAAAAAAATTTGATGAGAGTCTAGTTTTCTTTTAAACATGATTGGAAGTAGTTCGTATGCGGTTATTGGTGTGTCGCATGCGGATACGGTTTCTTCGAGTCGATCATTATGATGAGCATATAACATTTTTACTCTCGCGTGCGCTCCGATAAATGGAATCCCATGTGAGGGTAAGATTAATGTTTTTTCTGGTAGTTTTTTGAATTCATTTATCGAGGATAAAAACGCTTTTAAAGGATTGCCTAACGGATCAATAGGCCAAACGCTAACGTTAGTACTAATTTTCGGCAACAGCATATCTCCCGAGATAATAATTCCTAAACTTTCACAGTGTAACGAGGCATGTTCTGGAGAGTGGCCGTAGCCAACAATAACTCGCCACTGGTTACTACCAATTGAAATTAAATCTCCATTAATCATTCGCACCATATTATTTGGAAGGTTCGGGACTATTTTTTTATAGGCTGACCCTCCAGCTGTCATGCTATTTAAAAGATTTTTATCTAAGCCATGGCTTGCAAAAAGCTGTTTACTTTGGTCGTTGCCGGCCGTACCGGAGTGCTGGGCATGGGCAGTTAAGTATTCGGTAAGCGTCATGAAGAGTGGGATATTAAATTTATCCATCAGCCAAGATGCATTTCCCAAGTGGTCAGGATGATAATGGGTTACGACCATTTTTGTAATAGGGTAACCATCCAATTCATTTAATAAAATCTTATCCCACAGGTCCCGGGTTTTATCTGAAGATATGCCAGTATCGATTGCCGCCCATCCGTTGTTGTCTTTTATCAACCACAAATTTATATGATCCAAGGCGAAGGGTAGGGGCATTCGTAACCATCGTATTTCTGGTGCGAGCTCTATTGTTTTTCCGGGAGTGGGTAGATTTGGAAAAGGAAACTCAAGTTCGCTAGAAAAATCTGGAGATTTTTTGGTGGTTTTGTCAATCATTGGTTCATTTTGATAACTAACGCTAGGATTTAGTATACTTCGGCTTTGGTTATAAGTGTATTAATTAAAGACTAATCAGGATTTGGAAATAATAAATAGCGGCCTTGGTGCCTAAAAAGGAAAAAAATGAACGCAAGCGATTTTTCAATACAATCAATGCCTTCTCTCGACTTTAACCTTGGAGAAGAGATTGACATGCTCAGAGAAACGGTCCGAAGTTTTTCGGCTTCAGAGATTGCGCCGCGAGCTCATACTATAGACCAGGAAAATGAGTTTCCTCTAGATCTTTGGGTTAAGCTAGGGAAAATGGGCTTGCTCGGCATAACTGTCGAGGAGGAGTACGGCGGAACTAACATGGGTTATTTAGCACACATTATCGCCATGGAGGAAATATCGAGAGCTTCAGGTTCCGTTGGACTATCTTACGTTGATCATTCAAATATAAATATTAATCAGATTAGACTAAATGGTACAGAGGCCCAAAAAAAAATGTACTTGCCCAAATTGGTTAGCGGAGAAAATGTTGGGGCGCTAGCAATGAGCGAGCATGGCGCTGGGTCAGATGTGGTTGGGATGCAGCTGCATGCCGAAAGAAAAAAAGATTGTTATATATTAAATGGTTCTAAAATGTGGATTACGAATGGACCAGATGCGGATGTGTTAATTGTATATGCTAAAACGAGCCCAGATCGGAAATCGCGTGGCATCACAGCTTTTATTGTAGAGAAACATTTTCCTGGATTTTCAACCGGTCCCAAGTTAGATAAGCTTGGTATGCGCGGATCGAACACCTGCGAGCTGTTGTTTGAGAATTGTAAAGTTCCCCTTGTAAATATTTTAGGAGAAGAGGATGCTGGGGTTGAAGTTTTAATGAGAGGGCTTGACTTTGAAAGGCTAGTTTGTGCGGGGGGGCCTTTGGGGATGATGCAAGCCTGCATGGATGAGGTGGTTCCTTATGTGATGCAAAGAAAGCAATTCGGCAAACCAATTGGCGACTTCCAGTTGATGCAGGGTAAATTGGCAGATATGTATACCACAATGAATGCGTGCAAAGCATACGTGTATGCAGTTGGTCGAGCATGTGATTTGGGGCAAACTACTAGGAAAGACGCTGCTGGCGCCATTTTGTATGCTGCTGAGAAAGCGACTTGGATGGCAGGCGAGGCAATTCAGTGTCTAGGAGGTAATGGATATATGAACGAGTACAGCGTTGGAAGAATTTGGCGGGACGCTAAGCTGTACGAGATTGGAGCTGGAACGTCGGAAATCAGAAGATGGTTAATCGGTCGCGAAATCATGAGACCGAGTTTCTAATTTTAAATTGATAAGTACGAGGCGAATAAATGAAAAATGATCCAATTGTAATTGTTTCTGTGGCAAGGACGCCAATGGGCTCTTTTAATGGTGAACTAAAAAAAATGTCGGGCTCTGAGCTCGGATCGGCAGCAATAAGGGCGGCTGTTGAAAGGTCGGGTGTCGAACCAGAAATGGTTCAAGAAGCAGTGATGGGTTGTGTACTGCCAGCAGGGCAAGGTCAAGCACCTGCGAGGCAGGCGGCAGTGGGTGGGGGGTTGCCGCTCTCCACAGGATGCACCACCATCAACAAAATGTGTGGCTCTGGTATGAAGGCGGTGATGTTTGCGAATGACATGCTTTTAGCTGAAACAAACGAGATAATGGTAGCGGGTGGAATGGAGTCAATGACTAATGCTCCCTATATACTTCCAAAGGCGCGGCAAGGATATAGGATGGGGCATAATCAAGTTCAAGACCACATGTTCATCGACGGGCTTGAGGATGCTTTTGAAAAAGGTCGTTTGATGGGATCATATGCCGAGGAGTGTGCTGATTCCTACTCTTTCTCAAGAAAGGATCAGGACGGATTCGCGATACGATCTCTTGAGCGCGCTAAAACTGCTAATGAGGATGGAAGTTTTGCATGGGAGATAATACCAGTAGCTATAAAAGCAGGCAAAGATCAAAGGTTTATTGAGGCTGATGAACAGCCCTTTAAAGCGGATATTGAGAAAATTCCCTATTTAAAACCGGCGTTTAGAAAAAACGGGACAGTAACCGCAGCAAACTCGAGTTCGATTTCAGATGGGGCTGCTGCAATGGTGATGATGCGTCTATCAAAAGCGGCTTTATTGGGTATTAAGCCTTTAGCAAAGATTATAGGCCATTCGACGCATTCCCATGAGCCTGGACTTTTTACAACTGCGCCTATAGGAGCAATAAAAAATCTATTTAGTAAAACTGGATGGTCTGCTAATGATGCTGATTTATACGAAGTCAACGAGGCTTTTGCTGTTGTAACGATGGCCGCAATGAAAGAGTTTAAGTTAGGAAGTGATCGAGTAAATGTACACGGTGGAGCTTGTGCACTGGGGCATCCGGTCGGCGCTTCGGGGGCTAGGATCATCGTAAGTTTGATATCAGCTTTGCGAAAACAGGGTGGGCAAAAAGGTGTGGCGAGTCTTTGTATTGGTGGAGGTGAGGCTACAGCAATGGCAATTGAATTGATAGAATAAAATGTCAATATTAAAATCCAAGATAAATAAAGAAAGTTCTAGCTACAGAGATAACTTCAAACGAAATAGTACTTTGGTGGAGGAACTAGCAGAAAAGGCTAAAACGGTTAGCTCCGGAGGAACTGAGGAATCGAAAAAAAAACATCTGTCGCGAGGTAAATTGTTACCTCGCGACAGGGTAGATGGACTTTTAGATCGCGGTTCGCCGTTTTTGGAACTATCGCAACTAGCCGCAAGTGGAATTTACTCTGACCAAGTGCCGTCGGCTGGCATTATTACAGGTATAGGACGAGTTTCAGGGCGGGAATGTGTGATTATCGCTAATGACGCAACTGTCAAGGGCGGAAGTTACTTTCCTCTAACAGTCAAAAAACATTTGCGAGCCCAAGAGGTGGCGGCTCAAAACAGGCTGCCGTGCTTGTATTTGGTAGATTCTGGAGGTGGTAATTTGCCAAATCAAGACGAAATTTTTCCCGATCGTGAACATTTTGGGAGAATATTCTTCAATATGGCAAATATGTCGGCGGAGGGCATCCCTCAAATAGCTTGTGTTATGGGATCTTGTACAGCTGGAGGTGCTTATGTTCCTGCGATGGCGGATGAGACAGTAATTGTTAAAGAACAGGGTACAATTTTTCTGGGAGGCCCTCCCTTGGTGAAAGCAGCAACAGGAGAAGAAGTTACAGCGGAGGATTTAGGCGGTGCCCAACTTCATACGAGTCAGTCAGGAGTTGCAGATCATTTTGCCCTAAATGACCGTCACGCTCTAGACATTGTTCGTAGAATAGTCGAAAGGACAAATTATATAAAAAATGTAAATATAAAATGCCGAATTCCAAAAGAGCCACTTTATGACTCTGAAGAAATCTATGGAATTTTACCACCCGATCTTCGGCAACCCTACGACATTCGTGAACTGATAGCAAGAGTTGTTGATGGGAGCGAATTCGATGAATTTAAACCTCTTTACGGAGAAACCCTTGTTACAGGCTTTGCGCATCTTATGGGATACCCCATTGGAATTATTGCAAACAATGGAATTCTTTTTTCAGAGTCATCGCAGAAAGCAGCGCATTTCATTCAGTTATGTACCCATAGAAATATTCCGCTAATTTTCTTGCAAAATATCATGGGTTATATGGTTGGGAAAAAGTATGAGTCATCTGGAATCGCAAAAAACGGTGCAAAAATGGTGAGAGCTGTTGCTTGCGCAAACGTTCCAAAGTTAACAGTGATTGTGGGTGGTAGTTTTGGTGCTGGTAATTATGGAATGTGCGGCCGTGCCTATGATCCAAGATTTCTTTGGCTTTGGCCAAATGCGCGGATTTCCATAATGGGAGGAGAACAAGCCGCGAGTGTGATGGTGCAGCTAAAAAAAGATCAAGCCGAAAAGGTGGGATTACAGTTAACAGAGAAACAGCAAGACGAAATACGAATACCCATTTTAGAAAAATATGAAGAACAGGGGCAGCCAATTTACTCAACTTCTCGACTTTGGGACGATGGAATAATTGATCCTAAGGAGACTAGAACAGTTCTTGGTCTGGGTATTTCGGCGGCGTTAAATGCATCATTTGAAAATACCAAATATGGGGTTTTTCGAATGTAAGTTTTCATTCTGGAGATAGATAAATATGAATGGTTTTGAAACTCTTGAACTAGACCTTCAAAAAGGAGTTGGTATTATATGGTTGAACAGGCCAAAGGTTCGTAATGCTTTTAATGACCAGATGATTGAGGAACTGAGTCTTGCTCTAGGTCAAATGGAAACCAACGATAATGTCAGGGTAATCGTAATAGCGGGACGTGGGAGCGTTTTCTGCGCGGGTGCTGATTTAAATCACATGAAAAAAATGGCGACATACGATTACGGCGAAAATTTGCGTGACTCGCACAAGTTGGCTCTGTTACTACTTCAGTTATACACGATAAAGAAACCTACCTTGGCAAGGGTTCATGGTCATGCTTTTGCAGGAGGAATGGGCATATTGTCGGCATGCGATATAGCAATAGCTTCTTTTAACGTTGAGTTTTGTTTGTCTGAAGTTAGGTTAGGCCTTATTCCAGCAACAATAGGGCCATACGTTACTATGGCGGTAGGGGAGCGTGTAATGCGGCGCTATATGCTGACTGCAGAGCGGTTTAGTGCAGCAGAAGCATATCGCGTTGGTCTCGTCCACGAGATAGCTCCAGCGGATAAGTTGGATGAAAAAATTGATGATTTGTTAACCGCAATTATCCACAATGGCCCCAATTCATTAGCAGCTTGTAAAGATTTTTTACGAAGCATAGCAGGTCAATCGCCTACAAAGGAAATGTCTCTTGCTACTGCAGAAAAAATCGCCCAAGTGAGATCCTCTGAGGAAGGAAAAGAGGGCATTAATTCCTTTCTCGAAAAAAGAGCTCCCTCATGGATCTCTGTGGAGTAGGGTGTGATTCAAAAAGTTTTGATAGCGAATAGAGGTGAGATAGCAATAAGAATAGCTAGAACCGCAAAAAAAATGGGGATTAGCACGGTTGGCATTTATTCTGAACCTGATCATGATGCTTTGCATGCACAAGCATGTGATTCCGCATTTTTGATTGGTCCGGCTTCTTTGTCTGATTCTTATCTTTGCATAGACAAAATTATTTGTCTTGCAAAAGAAAAAGGCGTAGACGCGATACACCCAGGCTACGGGTTTTTATCTGAGAACCCAGAGTTTGCAAAGGAATGTGAAATAAACGGTATACAGTTTATAGGCCCGTCTCCAACAATTATTAAATTAATGGGGATGAAAAATGAGGCAAAGAGCTTTTTGGAGAAATTAGAGATACCCATCGTTGCGGGCTATCATGGAGAAGATCAAGCTGATTTAACTCTTTTAGCAAAGTCAAAAAAAATAGGATTTCCTTTGCTTATTAAAGCCGCTGCTGGAGGCGGTGGTAGGGGCCTTCGCTTGGTGGATCAATATGATGAATTTTTTTCTGCACTTGAATCTGCCAGACGGGAGGCATTATCTGGATTCGGCAATGATTCGGTTATCTTGGAAAAGTTTGTAGCTAGCTCAAGACACATAGAAGTACAGATTTTTGGTGATCAATTTGGTAACGTCATCCATCTTTTCGAGAGAGATTGCTCGCTGCAACGAAAACATCAAAAGGTGATTGAGGAGGCTCCCGCTACTATTAGTTCAAAGGTAAGGCAAGAGCTAGGGAAGACAGCCGTAAAGATTGCAAAATCAGTCAATTATGTTGGAGCAGGAACGGTAGAATTTATTTTAGCGGATGATGATAGTTTTTATTTTATTGAGATGAATACAAGGCTTCAGGTTGAACATCCGGTAACAGAAGAGATAACCAATCTTGATTTAGTTGAGTGGCAATTTCGTATAGCTCGTGGTGAGCGACTTCCGCTAGTCCAAAATAAAGTACAGATGTCTGGGCACGCCATCGAAGCTAGGGTCTATGCTGAGGTACCAGAGAAAGAATTTTTGCCTGCCACAGGAGAAATTTTACATCTAAAATTTCCAGACGAGTGCGATAATATTCGTTTAGAGATTGGAGTTAAAAAGGGTGATTATATAGGCGTAAACTACGATTCGATGATTGCTAAAGTTATTGTCAAAAACAAAGATAGACAGAGCGCTCTGGTCTCGCTGCAAAAAGCGTTATCATCATTTTGCGTTTTTGGAGTTGATACGAATGTGTCTTTTCTTCAAAGTATTATTAGTAAACAACAGTTAACTAATTCCAACGACGATGGCACCCAATCTAGAACAAGTTTTATCGAGGATAACCTGCTTGAATTAGTTCAGTTGCCGCCATCTGCTATTAACGCAGCATTGATGGTTGCTGCTTTTTACGATTACGAGACGCAAACTAAATTTGGCCACGGTAGTCAAGGATGCGCTGATGACCTATATTCACCATGGGTTGTGGAAAAAAGTTGGAGGCTGAATTTACCAAAGTCTGAAACATTTGATTTCTTTTTCCACGAGGAGAAGTTTAAGGTCCTAATTAGTATTAACCCAGATGGGACTTATGGCGTAGCAATAGGAGATCAACAATTTCATATAAGTCGATTTAGCAATGATGAAAGATTAGTTTTGTGGTGTGGCGATACGATATTTTGTGATGCGGAAGTGTTTCAGCATTTTGATTCAATTTCAGTTTTCCTATCGGGAAGAATGTTTCGTTTCGAAAAATTATTAATCCAAAGTGAAGCATTAATGTTGATGTCCGGAGGAATCTGTTCGCCACTGCCCGGAGTCGTGACAAAACTATTCGTGGAGTCGGGCAAGCAAGTAAAAACAGGAGAAAGTTTAATGGTTATCGAGGCGATGAAAATGGAGCATGAGATAAAAGCTCCGATTGACGGAAGAGTTTCCGGGATTTATTTCGGCGTTGGAGACAAAGTGGACGAAGGAGTCGAACTTATTCTCGTGGAGGACGATCGATGAATTGTCCAGATAAGGTTAAACTGGTGGAGGTTGGTCCGAGGGATGGTTTGCAAAATGAAGCGATGGATATTTCTGTTGCGTTGCGCGTAGAACTTGTCAACCGTTTAACAGATTGTGGTATTCCAGTAATTGAAGCCGGAAGTTTTGTCTCACCCAAGTGGGTACCGCAAATGGCTAATACCGATATGGTTTTGGCTGGAATTTCGAAAAAACCAGAGGTGTCGTACCCAGTCCTAGTGCCAAACCTAAAGGGTTTAGATGGAGCCATAGCGTCAGGAGTTAAAGAGATCGCAATATTTGGAGCTGCTACCGAGGAATTTTCATATCGTAATATTAACTGCTCAATTAATGAATCGCTGAAAAAATTCAGACCGGTTGTGGAAGGGGCTCTTTCAGAGAAAATAAAAGTCCGCGGCTATCTTTCAGTCGTTTTAGGGTGCCCCATAGCCGGCGAAGTAAGGCCAGCCGTTGTTGCAGATATCGCTCGGGAATTGTTAGATATTGGTTGTTATGAAATATCTCTGGGTGACACAATTGGAACAGGAACACCTTTAAAAACAAAAAAATTAATCGAAGCTGTTGGGCGCAAAGTCCCTGTGGAACAAATTGCTGGCCACTTTCATGACACTTATGGACAGGCGCTGGTCAATATATTAGCTAGCTTAGAGTTGGGTGTATCGATCTTTGACTCATCGGTGGCGGGCCTCGGAGGTTGTCCGTTTGCTGGCGAGGGCGCCACCGGAAACGTAGCTACAGAGGACGTTCTGTATATGTTGAATGGCATGGGAATACAGACTGGAATCGACTTGAACAAAGTTGCTCAAGTCGGTAAGTTTATTTGCAAGGAATTAAATAGATCAAATTCCTCTAAGGTGGGTAAAGCACTATTGAATTTTCAGAAAGGGATTGAAAGCGAATTATGAAGACCTTGAGCGAACCTTCAGAACGACAACTATTGCATAAAAGAACCGTAAAATGTTTCGGTTACAAGAGAACAGATGGGCTCTTTGATATCGAAGGTTATCTAAAAGACGTTAAAAATTACCCTTTGTCAAATTTTGATAGAGGTCCAATGAAAGCGGGTGATCCGGTTCATGAAATGTGGCTTCGTTTAACAGTGGATCTCAATTTAGAAATAAAAAAAAGTGAGGCAGTAATAGTTTGGGGACCGTATCATATTTGCAGCCGAATCACTCCAAATTTTAAGAGATTAGAGGGTCAGACCATAAAGGCTGGCTTTAGGCGCCGCATACAGAGTCTTGTTGGTGGGACACAAGGGTGTACGCATTTGGTAGAGCTCTTAGGGCCGATTGCGACCACCGCATTTCAAACGATCTATCCTGAAAAAAACAAAAAGTCGAAATTATCGGGTCATAAAAAAAAACCGCAACTTATTGACAGTTGTCATGCGTGGGCTTCAGATAGCGAAATGGTTGCACAGAGACATAAAGATTTTTTTACAGGAGAGGAAAAAAAAATTGATAGATAAACGACCAAGTCCTTTGACTGGAATCCGTGTTCTCGATCTTACCCGTTTGCTACCTGGTCCTGTTTGCACGCTTCACTTAGCTGACTTGGGAGCTGAGGTGATAAAAGTCGAAGATACTGGTATGGGAGATTATGCTCGCAATATGGGCGTTGAGGAGGGGCAATTATCACCTCTTTTTATCGCAATCAATCGTAATAAAAAAAGTTTCTCAGTTGATTTAAAAACAAAAAGTGGAAAAAGTGTTTTCATCCAGTTGTTAAAAACTGCAGATGTCCTTATTGAAGGTTTTCGACCTGGTGTAATGGAACGTCTCGGCCTGAGTTACGACCAGTGCAAGGAACACAAATCATCGATTGTTTACTGTTCTATTACGGGTTATGGTCAGGATGGCCCTTATAAATTTAAAGCGGGTCACGATATAAACTACATTGGTTATGCTGGAGTTTTGAGCCAAATTGGTACAAAAGGAGGTATGCCTGCTATTCCTAATTTACAGGTCGGAGATCTTTTAGGTGGAGCCTTGGTGCCGGCAATGACTGTTTTAGCAGCATTGTTGGAGGCCCAAAAGACAAACCAAGGACGACAAATCGATATTTCTATGACAGACGCAGTGTTAGCACATAATTATCAGGCTTTGGTAGAGGTGGTTAAGAGTGGTAACGCTGGAAAACGAGGAGAGGAACTTTTGTCCGGAAGGGAGCCTTGTTATGGAGTTTATAAAACACTGGATGAAAAGTTTTTGGCAGTTGGAGCCTTAGAACTAAAATTTTGGAAGCAGCTTTGTGAGGCAATAGGTCGTCCTGATTTAGAATCCACTCACTGGGAAAATCCTGATGCTGATTTTGAACACGGGAAATCTGAGCTGAGTAAAGTTTTTGCCTCAAAGTCCCAGGCACATTGGATTTCTGTCTTTGAAAATAAAGATTGTTGCGTTTCACCTGTTTTAAATTTACATGAAGCCATGCTGAATGATCAAATTAAATTTAGGGAAATGGTTTTTTTTGCTGATCACCCAATTTCTGGAAAATCCCTGCAGTTTTCCACTCCGTTTAAAATGTCAGAGTTTGGAATTGCAGCCAATTTACCTGCTCCAAGGCAGGGGCAGCACACAGTTGAAATTATGAAAGAGTTGGGCTTTTCAGAGACAGAAATTCGTGTTCTCGGTACTGCTTTAAAGTTTGATCAATAATTATTCTATATCGGGTTCCAGCCAATATTCGACAGTATACGGGTGAGCGCCCATCCATCGTCGTGCCACGTCGTGAACCGGCATTTTTTTTATTCTAACTGCGTACTCCATTTCTTCGAGTGATTTTACTGATATCTCTATTTTTTCTAGCATCGTTCGGTGTACTTTTTTCATGTAATCCCAAGATTCCTTATTTGCTATTAAGTATGCATCGGTGGACGCGTAAAAGGTAGATTCTGGATCCTCTAGTTTGCGGATTTTTAACGAGTGGTTTAGATAATAAGGTCTGCGCATTCCCACAACAAAAGTCTCTTTTTTCCCCCAGTATTCTTGAATTGTTTCTACGTATTCTTTCTCACCAAGTTTTTTTAGTGTAAATCCATTTTGGCTTAACTGATATTCCGTCATTGCTTTCTGCGCTTGTGCGAGCATCTCGAGGTCAGATTTTAAAATAAGAATTTCTTTTTTTAAATTTGTTGCATTTGCTTCTAAAACTAAATCAGGAATAGATTTAAAATTTTGTTTTGGTAGGTAAGAAGGAACTCCAAAAAAATAGCTTCCTTCTGCAAATAAAAGTCCTACTGGAATAATCTTTTCCTTGTGTTTCTCCCATTGTTTTTTATGGGTAGTTGTAAGTCGACCTCCTACAAAAAGGTCAATTTCCCTCTCGGCTAACATGTGAAACATTAAATCAACAGATCCACTTTTTGTAGCAACATTGAATCGATTTCTTTCGAGAACTTGTTTGATCAATTCTGTTGCAACTTCGGCATCTGAGGTTTTGGCGTGACCGATGGCAACGTATTTTCCGTAACTTAAATTAGCCGAGAAAAATGTAACGATTATAAACAATCCGAAAATATTTTTTTGTATCATTTTTTATCTTTCAATTTCATTTAGTTTTGAGTTTACGAGTTGTCTTGCGATACTTATTTCTCCGGGTAATCTTGGTGGTAAATTCGTTGCATTGAACCATTTTGCATCTTCTATTTCATCAGGATCGCAATTTATATCACCCTCCAAATATTTACAGTGGAACGCAATCATCATGGAGTGGGGAAACGGCCACGGTTGGCTAGCAAAATAAGTGATATTTGAAACCTTGATACCTACCTCCTCAAATACTTCTCTGTGAACGGTTTGTTCAAGTGTTTCTCCTGGTTCACTGAAACCAGCTAAGGCAGAAAACATTCCAAGCGGGAAATGGGGTGAACGGGCTAGCAAAAACTCTTCGTCTCTGCTTATCAGCGCCATTACCGCAGGCGCAATTCTTGGATAGTGTTTTTGATTGCATTGGAGGCATATTTTTACTCTTTCATGTTCTTCAATAAAAGTTGCCGATCCACACCTCCCACAAAATTTATTGGTTCTGTCCCAATCAATTATTTGGTAACATCGGCCAGCAATAGCAAAAATTGAATCATCAACTCCATTGAAAATTGCTCGCAACCCTCGCCAACTAAAACTCGATGGAATTTTACATGTGTCAAGTACCTCGGCTGCGAAGCAATGTTTTTTCTCTAGTTGACCTATGAAGTGTGAACTAGCAGTTTCAATACCAGCGGCAATGACTTGTCGGTAAGTCGGAATACTAACTGCATTTTTTGCATTGGCAGTTACCAAAATTTCGTTTCCCTTAAATATGAACCATAGTGCCTCCTCCAACTTTCTTTTCGGAGGGATACACGAAGGAGAAAATGTTTCTGGTTTTTCAAGAATCATGAATTTGTTTTTATCATATTTTTTTACCGAGATATAAATCCGTTATTGTTTCTTCAGCTATTTCTGCAGAGAATAAGATGGTTTCTGCTAGGGTTGGATGCGGGTGAATCGTTAATCCAATATCCTCTGAGTCAGCTCCCATTTCAATTGCTAGAACCGCTTCCGAAATTAGTTCTCCTGCGTTAATGCCGACAATTCCAGCTCCGATTAGTTTTTGGGTATCTCGGTTGAATAGCAGCTTTGTTATTCCTTCTTTTCTGGCTGATGCTTGGGCACGGCCACTTGCGGCCCAAGGAAAAACTGATTTTTTTAATGGAATTTTTTGTTCTTTAGCTACTTTTTCGGTCATGCCAACCCATGCCACTTCAGGATCAGTATAGGCGACCGATGGTATTCCCATCGAATCAAACTCAGCTTTGTCATTACCGGCGATTATTTCAGCGCAAAGCTTTCCCTCGTGACTCGCTTTGTGGGCTAGCATGGGCTGACCCACAATATCACCTATTGCAAAAATGTGGGGAACATTTGTTCGCATTTGGTTATCCGTCAGAACAAATCCTCTTTTAGTTTCGACTCCTGCTGCTTTTGCATCAATCTTATCCCCATTGGGTGTTCTGCCAATAGATACCAGTACTTTATCAAAATTTTCAACAACTTTTGAATTCGAGTTCGATAAGGTCACCGCAAGCTTTTTCTGTTTCGCTGCTATATTCTCCACCTTCGTTTTAAGCCTTACAGAGTTATAGCGTTTTTCAATAATATTTTGCAAAGGAGTAATTAAATCTCTATCAGCTTCGGGTATTAATCCGTCTGTCAGCTCAGCAATAGTGACTTTTGAACCAAGACCATGGTAAACAGCTGCCATTTCTAGACCGATTATTCCACCTCCGACTACTAGCAGGTTTTTAGGTATATCATCCAGTTTTAGGGCCCCCGTCGAATCTATTACGCGGGGGTCTTCATACGGGATTCCAGAGAGTTTAGCGGACGATGAGCCGGCCGCTATTATTGCATAATCAAAAGATACGGTTTTTTCCCCAAGTGGTGTTGTAACAGACAGGGTGTTTTCACTAGAAAACTTGCCGATTCCAGTAAGTATATTGACATTCCTTTTTTTTGCTAATGTTTTTAAACCTTTGGTTAGATTGGCCACGACCTCATTCTTCCAGCTTTTTAGCTCTCCAATATCGATCTTTGGGTCTTGAAAAATAATTCCATGAGCACGTATATCTTGCGCATCAGTAATAACTTTAGCCGCGTGTAATAAAGCTTTCGACGGAATACATCCGACGTTGAGGCACACCCCTCCTAATTCTGTATAACGCTCAATTATTAAAACATTTTTCCCTAGATCTGCCGCTCTAAAAGCAGCGGTATAGCCACCCGGTCCTGAACCGAGTACTACGACCTCCGCATGAATGTCGCTATTAATAACCGTCTGACTATTTTCCGCTTTAACGTTTTTAGTTGATGAATCTGAGCTAGTTGTTTTTGGTGGTGTGCCGCCCGGCTGATCGGCCTCCCTTGTATCCGATTCGGTTATTTCCATGTGCAATATTGCATCTCCCTTTGAAACTGAATCATCAGTTTTTAGCAAAATTTTAGTCACTCTACCGTTTTCGGGAGACGGGACCTCCATAGTTGCTTTGTCTGATTCTAGTACTATGAGGGAATCGTCTTTTGTTATCGTTTCTCCTGGTTGCACTAAGATTTCAATAACTGGTATTTTCTCAAAGTCCCCTATATCTGGAACATTAATGGTTATCTCTTTTTTCATTTTTCCAACAAGCCTCAATTATTGGCGTACATGCCCATCTCCCAAAACTATCCACTTAAGAGATGTTAATCCCTCTAAACCTACTGGGCCACGGGCATGCAGTTTATCGGTCGATATTCCAATCTCAGCGCCAAGGCCATACTCAAACCCGTCGGCGAACCGAGTTGAAGCATTTACCATAACTGAACTCGAGTCAACCTCTTTGAGAAAATTATCAGCGGTTTTTTTGTCCTCGGTTACTATTGAGTCAGTATGATGAGATCCAAATTTATTTATATGTTTTATTGCTTCTGATGCGCTGTCAACGATTTTTATCGATAAGATTGGGCCCAGATACTCTGTTACCCAGTCTTTTTCATTGGCCACAAAGCTCTCTGGTAGTATAGCCTTACCTTTTTTATCCACTCGAAGTTCGACATTTTTTTCATGAAAAATTTTTGCAATTTTAGGAAGAAACTCATCAGCACAGTCTGTATGAACTAATAATGTTTCCATAGTATTACATGTCCCAAATCGCTGAGTCTTTGAGTTATCAACTATTTTTAACGCTTTTTTTTGATCAGCGGATATATCAACATAGACGTGACAAATTCCGTCTAGATGTTTAAGCACTGGTATCTGTGATTCCTTTGATACTCTGTGAATTAATTGTTTGCCTCCCCGCGGAATTATTAAATCAAGGTAGTGATCCATCCTGAGCAAGCTCCCAACGGCATCTCTATGACTAGTTGCAATTAGTTGAACCGCATTGTCCGGAAAACTAGCTTTTCTTAAACCATCCGAGATACATTGTCCGATCGCTTGGTTAGAATAAAATGACTCCGATCCCCCTCTTAGAATTACCACGTTACCTGATTTGATACACAAACCGGCGGCATCAGCCGTTACGTTGGGACGAGACTCATATATAATTCCTATTACACCTATTGGAACCCTCATGTGCCCTATCCTTATACCGGATGGCCTAAGTTTAGGAGGCTCAACAATTCCAATTGGATCAGGAAGTTTGGTGATTTCTGTTAGACCACTCGCCATTGAAACTATTAATTTTTCCGTCAGGGTTAATCGATCCAGAAGTGCCGAATCCAGTTGATTTTGTTTTGCCTTTGACAAATCTTCCTTGTTTGCTGCGAGTATTTTTTGGCTTTGGTTTTGAATAACCTCTGCAACTGATCTTATCGCACCGTTTCTTTCCTCGGCCGAGGTATTTGCCACTAAAGAGTTTGCCGCTTTAGCTTGATGACCTAACTTATTAATGTAAGTAGATATATCCATTTTTTGTGACTGTATTATGCTGAGGATGGCAGGGTTTTTCTATCGATGATTCCTATTATAAACAACCCCAGATTAATTATTGAGCACCACGGATCTTCTTTGATTAATCCCTTTATCGTTAAATCAGTTTGATGTCCCTTGTTCATGATTTTAATTATTTCTGGTTTGTTTGTCAGGAAAACTATCCTGGGTAGTAGTTTTTTTCTCACACCCCAGACTCTTGAGTCTGCGATAGCTTTTGCTGCCGAGGATCCTTCCTCTATTTTTATTTTTATTAATAACAGCACTCTAATCTCTTGCATGATTGCCCATAGTATTAGGGATGGGGCCTGCCCTTCGATATGGAGCGTGTTGACGATTTTGACGAAACGCTCCCTATCCCGATCAAGAATGGCGTGCCCTATATCGGAAATGTCGTATCGGGAAACATTTTTCAGTGATTTTACAACGTCGTCAAATTCGAGAGTTCCTTGAGGGAGTAAAAGGCCAATTTTTTTTATTTCTTGAGAAGCAGCCATTAAATTGCCTTCAACACGATCAACAATTAACTGGATAATTTCTTTACTAGCTATTTGTTTTTGCTTAGCCAATTTTTCCGTAATCCATTCGGGCAGCATGAACCTATCAATTGACTTAGATTCTACCATAAGTCCTTTTTTCTCAATCGCTTTGTACCAGGGTGATGCTAGTATTTTGCGGTCAAAAGTTGAAAGGGTAATTAATATAAAAACATTCGATAAATCGAGGCTCGTTAATTTTTCTAATGCCGTAGAGCCAAACTTGGTAAGTTTATTATTTTGTAGTCTTATTTCAATAAGTTTTTTGCTTTCAAAAAGAGAAAGGTTTAAAACCTGAGATTCTAACTCTGTCCAGTCAAAATTCTGGTCAACAAATAAAATAACCCGATTGTTATAACCATGTTTTTTGACATAGTTTCTAATTTTTTGATTGATTTCGAGATTAATAAGCAGTTCGTATCCATAGGTTACACAAATTTTGGGAATATTATTGCTAAAATAATTTGATATTTGGTTACTTTTGATTCGCATGCGTATTTAAATTAAGTGGTTATGTCATGTTTCTATCATCAGTGAGTAAGGTGATAATTTTTTGACGTTCATCTGTACTAATGTCTGGTGCCATTAATTTTTTAATCTTGGGTTCTATTTCTGATATATTTGTATGAATTACGATATTTTTAACTCGTAGCAAATTGCCCGGGTGCATAGAAAGATTTTTCAATCCCAACCCTAGAAGTATTTTTGTCAGTCGTATATCACCTGCCATCTCTCCGCACAGTCCTACTGGCTTTGTGTAGAAGTTTGCCTTTAATATTATCCTGTTTAGTAGCTCTAGCACAGCGGGATGCAAAGGATCGTAAAGGTGTGAAACGGAGTCGTCTGTTCGGTCAACCGCAAGAGTATATTGAATCAGATCGTTTGTACCTACAGAGAAAAAATCAAACTGTTTTGCAAATTCATCAAATGCTATTGCTGCTGCGGGAACTTCTATCATTGCGCCAATTTTTATGTCTTCATCGAAAGCAGTGCCTTCTTCCCTCAGGCTTAATTTGGCAAGATTAATAGCACTCAAGGTTTGGTTAATTTCCCCCTTATTCATTAACATCGGGATCAAAATTTTTATATTACCGTACATAGAAGCTCTCAGGATGGCCCTAATCTGGTCTCGGAACATCTCCGGCTCAGCGAGGCAAAGCCTGATGGCTCGAAGCCCTAGAGCAGGATTGGGAGCTACCGGCCTACTCAACTGCTCTGTATGTTTATCGGCTCCTAAGTCGAAGGTTCTAATAATTATTGGATGGCCGTTCAAATCAATAGCTGCATTTTTGTAGGTTAGAAATTGTTCTTCTTCCGTAGGAAGATCGCCTCTACCAAGATATAAAAACTCTGTTCGAAATAATCCAATTCCTTCTGCTCCATTCTCTTTGGCTTGAAGAGTGTCACTCGGCATTTCTATATTAGCTAAAAGATCGATTTTTTTACCATCTTTGGTAATACAGGGCTCATTTTTTATTTTTTTTAATACTTTTTGTTTTTTTTCAATATCGTTCTTTTTTTGACGATACTCCCTTAAAATCTTTTTACCGGGAGATGCCATTACTATACCGTTGGTTCCGTCAATGATGAGTTGCTCTCCCTCTTTTATTAGTCGGCGAGCATCATGAAGGGCTACAACAGAGGGTACATTTAGGCTCCTTGCAATGATAGCTGTATGGGATGTGGTACCACCAACGTCAGTAATGAAGCCGGCAAAATCTTTCTCCCTGAATTGTATGACTTCGGTTGGTGATATATCGTGAGCTACCACTATTATATTTTTGTGGGAATGTGAATTCGGAACTTTATTTCCCGCTCCTTCAAGAATTTTGAAAATCCTCTCTGCGACTTGAATGATATCTTTTTGGCGTTCCCGTAAATATAAATCTTTAATTACTAGAAATTTTTCTAAGAGTTTTTCAAGTTGAATTTTTAGGGCCCATTCTGCATTGCATAAAAGTTCTTCTATTTTTTTCTTTGGAGCATCCGTTAAAATTGGATCGTCAAGGATCATCTGGTGGAGTTTGATAAACTCTTGGAATTCAGATGGCGAGCCAATAGGAATTTCTGTTTGTAAGTCGGATAACTCTCGTCGAGCTTTTTCGACTGCCGTTTCAAATCGCTGCCTTTCGTATTCCACAGCATCTGTGCTAATTTCATATTGAACGACTTCGGAGTAAGCGTGTGATAGTAGATGGGCGTTACCAATAGCAATGCCGTTGGAAATTCCTATCCCATGCAGATTGAAACTCATGTTGCATGCTCTTTCTTCATTTCCTTAATGACTTTCATCGAATTTATTTTTGATGAGATTAACAATCGATGTTATCGCTACGTCTTCATCTGGACCACTTGCTTCTAAGGTTACATTTTCACCCTTTGCAGCGGCTAGCATCATCACTCCCATTATACTTTTTGCATTTACTTTTTTATCGGACTTGCTTATCCATATTTCACTTTCAAAAGAAGCTGCTAGTTGTGTGAGTTTTGCAGATGCGCGCGCATGGAGTCCTAATTTATTTATAATTTCTGTCTCATTTGTTTTCATTTGATTTGCTAAATCCCTGTTGTATTTTTAACACTCCATCTTTTCCGCCTTGCTCTGCTTTTTTTAGAAGGTCCGATAGCTCGCTTTTCTGATAGGTTATAGCACGCAGTAGCATAGGTAAATTCAAACCGCTGATTGATTCTATTTTGTTTGGAGTGATTAACCGCCTTACGATATTAAATGGTGTGGCTCCTATGATATCTGTGAGGATTATCACTCCCTCTCCATTCTCTATTTGTTCGATGGCGATCAAAGCTTTTTCAACTACAAAATCAATTTCCATAGAATGTTCAACGTTTAACGTTGCTATTGATCGAGTTTTTTCGCCAAGGATATTATTGGCTATGTCTAAAAGAGTCTCCCCTAAATTGTTGTGAGTTATCAGTAAGATTCCGACCATCTTATGTGGCTCGATATTTACCAGGATTAGCATGATTTCTTTCGAGCTCCGTTATTACTACATCAGCAACGTTGCATTCAGTTTGTTCTGCAATTTCTCGCATACAGGTTGGGCAAGTAACATTGATTTCAGTAAGGCGGCTTCCGATAATATCCAAGCCAACAAGAAATAATCCATTTTTTGAGGCCTCCGCGCCGACGGCGGACGCTATTTTCAGTTCTTCCGCTGATAGAGCCATTGCGACGCCTTTCCCACCTGCCGCAAGGTTGCCTCTTACTTCACCTTTTCGTGGTATTCGGGCAAGTGCAAAGGGAATCGGCTCTCCATCAATTAAAAGAACTCTTTTGTCCCCAAACTGAATTTCTGGGAGAAATTTTTGTACCATGATAGTCCGAGTTTCGTGTTGTGTAATGGTTTCAACAATCACGTTAGTGTTAGGGTCCGATGGTGTAATCTTAAATATTGAAGTACCGCCCATGCCATCAAGAGGTTTTAATATTACCTCTCCGTGTAAACCAATGAATCTTCGTATATCATCGGCGTTGCTGGTTACAGTGGTCGGTGGTATGAGTTCAGGAAATTTTAGTATTGAAAGTTTTTCGTTATTATTTCTTATTGCACTGGGTTTATTGAGAATTTTAGCACCCTGTATTTCGGCTAGTTCCAACAAATAGGTTAAGTAGAAGTATTCGGTGTTGACCGGGGGATCTTTCCGCAGCATTACGATGTCGAATTCTTTCAATAGTCTTGTTTCTGAGGCTTCAATTTTGTACCAGCGTTTATCATCTCGTAGCAATGTTATTTGATGGCAGAGGGCCTTAACATTGAAGTTGTCATAAGAAATATCGGAGGCATGAATCGCTGTAATTATGTGTCCTTTATTCTGGCTTGCTTCCATCATCGCGAAAGACGAGTCTTTTGCGATATTTAAAGTATCGATAGGATCAATAATAAAAGCTATATTCATAAAGTTATGGTTTCACGCCTCAAAGCTATTAAGCTGGTTTTGCTATACTTAGCGTAACAAAGTATATCAAAAGGCAGCTTGGTTGAGTAAGAGCTGCTGGCTGTAAACCCATGACAAAAAAAAGGGCGCCGTTACCGGCGCCCGAAAAAGTAATTACCCAGAGGAGTAAACGGTAATTACAGTTGATTGTTGTAGCCTGCTTCTCCGTGGGTGGTTTTATCGAGTCCCTCTCGTTCCTCTTCTTCTGATGGTCGCAGCCCTATAATTCCATCTACTACCTTGTACAGTATTAGGCTTATTACTCCTGTCCAAACTATAGTCACGATTACAGCTATTATTTGTGTAATAGTTTGTCCGCCCATCGACACACCGTCATCGTAGCCTACGCCACCAAAGCCGGGAGCCATAAGTATCCCTGTACCAATTGCACCGATGATTCCACCAACTCCATGCACACCAAAGACGTCTAAGGAGTCATCATAGCCAAACATGCGTTTTAAGCCGGTACAAGCCCATAGACAGACAATGCCTGCAACAAGGCCTAAAATTATTGCGCCCATGGGTCCGACGGAACCACACGCTGGCGTTATCGCCACTAGTCCGGCAATTGCGCCTGACGCAGCTCCTAGCATCGTGGGTTTTCCTTTCAACATCCATTCAACCATTACCCAAGACAAGACAGCGGCAGAGGTAGCTAGTTGGGTATTAGCTAATACCATTCCAGCAGTTCCGTCTGCAGCAAGCTCACTTCCTACATTGAATCCAAACCAGCCTACCCAAAGAAGCGAAGCACCTATCATGGTAAACGGTAAGTTGTGTGGAGGCATGGCCTCAGATCCGTACCCCATTCTTTTACCGATTAGAATACATCCAACTAGTGCTGCGATTCCCGCGTTAATGTGAACTACCGTTCCACCAGCAAAGTCAACTGCACCAAGTTGAGATAGGAATCCTCCGCCCCAAACCATATGCCATATTGGTACATAGCAAAACGTTAGCCAGAGCGCAGTGAATAAAAGCACAGCAGAAAATTTAATTCTCTCAGCGAATGCACCAACTATAAGAGCAGGAGTAATACATGCAAAAGTCATTTGGAACGTCATAAATACGTATTCTGGAATTGATCCGCTTACAGTTTCGGAGTCGATGCCAGAAAGAAATAGCGCACTAAACCCGCCGTAGATTGCATTTAACGGGCCTTCCGTTGCCGCGAGACTATACCCGTATACAGCCCATAAGATAGACATTAATGACACTGTGACAAACACTTGCATAAGAACGGACAGCATGTTTTTTGCCCTTACGAGGCCACCATAAAAGAGAGCCAGCCCGGGTATGCTCATCATAATCACCAACAATGTGGCAGTGATCATCCAGGCAGTGTCTCCACTATCAATGGTCGGCACCTCCTCTGCTGCAACAACCGGTTCTTCAACCATCGGCGCAGCGGTTTCTCCACCATGGTTGTCAGCCAAAATTATGAGTCCATCGCTCAAATAAGTATTCACTTCCTCGGCATTTCCCGAAGAGATGAATCCACTAAACATAGTAAATAAGCCAAACAAATATATTATTTTTCTCAACATTTTTTGTCTCCAGATAGCATAAAAATTTCTTCTAAAGAGCAGCCTCACCAATTTCGCTTGTTCGGATTCTAGCGACTTGGTTCAAAGACTGTACATAAATTTTTCCGTCACCAACCTTACCGGTTTTTGCGGATTTTTCGATACATGCTAAAGCTTTATCTACAACATCATCCTCTAATGCTACTTCGACTTTTACCTTTGGTATGAAGTCGAAGGCATGCTTGACGCCGTTATATAGCGAGGCCTGACCTTTCTGGCGCCCATAACCCTCTACCTCCGTAATTGTGAAACCCCTAACTCCAACCTCCGATAGGGCTTCTCTTACATCGTCCAGCTTAAAGGGCCGAATAATTGCTTCAATAAGTTTCATATTGTCGTGTTCTTTAGCGTTAAGACATTAAAAATATGTGTAACCAAGATGTCCATAAGGGACTTTTAGCATTTACCGTGCCAATGTAGAATTGGAGTATTACCCTGTGTGAAAAAGTTTTTAGCAGGTTTTTATCGCACTAAATTTGGGCGTAAATATTTTATTTGCATTATTTAGGTGCAAAAAGGTCCTGGAGTTCAAAATTTATGAAACATGAAAACATAGATGAAATTTGCAATAGAATCGAAGAATTATTGGCGCAGTCGCCTTTAGGCGACATCCGACAAAACGTAAAAGCGATTATCGTCAACAACTTGTCCAAAATTGATCTTGTCACTCGGGAAGAGTTTGATATTCAGACATCTGTTCTCAAGCGGGCCCAGGATAAGTTGGAAGCACTTGAAAAAAAAATTGCGGAAATGAGTAAGGCTGCGGATAAATGATATGGATAAAAAAAGTATGAACTGGATAGAGCTTTTATCATCTATATAAGATGAAACGGTATTTGTTCAAAACGAGTTTAAGTGCCTTCCTCATTGGCTTATCTCTTTACTCTAATCTTGCAGTGGCAGGCGAGCGAGTCCATAGATATACAGTCACAGTCGATGATTTACTTACCACTATTAAAGTTGAAGCTTGTTTTGAGGGGCGACCAGAGTTTGCATTAGTTGCCGAGTCACTTGACGCCGCTTTAGCTTTACAGAGTGCGGAAATTAAGAGTACCGGAAAAAAAGTGACGCCCAGCGGCAAAATAAGCTTGCATGACTTAGGTGAAAACGATTGTATTTTGTACACTGCTGCTGTGGCTTACCCCATTATGGCGCATGACAAAAGAAGCATGACTATCAAACGCGTTGGCAGAGACTTGATAACGGCAGAAGGCATATGGCTTTGGAAGCCTGACAATCAGCCAATAAACGACCGAGTATTAATCACTTTCGACTTGCCTTCGAACATAACAATCTCGGCTCCTTGGGAGATTGTTGAGGACAAAAGCGAACATACCTATTTGTTAGGTAATACGCCCTATGACTGGCCAGCTTTTGTTATTTTTGGTTTTTTTCCGGAACAGCATTTGCTCGTAGGGAGGTCGAAAATTCGCCTGGCTATTTTGGAAAGTAAAAGAAAGATTAAATTCAAAGAGTCTATCAGCCAGGGTGTTTTATCTGCCGCTGAGATAGTTAGTTCTATAACAGGGAGGTTTCCAGTCGATGATTTGCAAATGGTGGTTGAACCCGGGGCTTATGGCCCAAACGCGATTCCTATCGGTTATGTGTCCCGAGGAGGTAAGCCGGCAGTTCACGTTCACATAAATGAGCGAAAACATGATATTTTTGCCCAAGACACGACACTTTTGCATGAGTTTGCACATCTACTACTACCCAAAATTAACGACGGTGATTCTTGGCTTACAGAAGGTTTAGCGACCTATTACGAATATTTGCTTGCTGCACGGAGCGGATACAAGTCAATCCGAGAGACAGTAACGTTTTTTGATAAGAACTTCGAGGTGGCAAGATTAACCTTGCCAGATGAACCGCTATCCGGACTTTCGGAAAAAAGGTCGATAAGGTTTGGTAGAGAAAAGATATACTGGGGCGGTGCCGCTATTTTTTTTGTAGCTGATGTTAAATTAAGGGTTGACTCTAAAGATCTTTTTTCATTGGACGACGTTGTTTCCGAATTCAATGCCTGCTGTGCGAAAAGGAAAAGTACCTGGTCAGGTGAAGAAGTCATGCACGAATTTGACCGTATTTCCGGTAATAAGTTTTTTTCGCAACTTTATAAAAGTTACATAGTTGGAAACATCTTTCCTCCAGTTGAGAATGCCTTCAATAATCTTGGTTTTGAGGTTAGCGGATTTGGACAAAATAGTGGAGTGGACCGGAATAGTAAACTCAAATTAAGCATATTTAAATAGTTTTCCATAGGCGGACACCGTCGCCAATCTGTTATCATGGGGCGAAATGGAAAACTGCCCTGACATATGCTTTTTCGACGCGACGCAGCTCCGTAGCCTTATACAAAAAGGCGATGTGGGAGTCGAAGAGGTTGTAGACGCACATCTTAGCCAGATTAAGCGATTTAATCCGCTTGTTAATGCTGTTATCACGCAAGCAAGGGAAGATGCCCTACAGCAAGCTCGGAAAATGGATCGAAATTTGAAAAACCGAGGGGAAAAAGGACCGTTATTTGGAATTCCGGTATTGTTAAAAGACTTGACGTTAACGAAAGATATCAGAACAACTTTCGGTTCGCCGATATACCGGGATCACATCCCTCGGATAGACTCTATTGTTGTCGAAAGACTCAAAAAAGCCGGTGCCATATTGCTAGGCAAAACAAACACACCGGAGTTTGGGGCTGGTTCGCAGACATTCAACGAGGTTTTTGGTTCGACAAAAAATCCTTATGATCTATCAAAAACCTGCGGGGGGTCTAGCGGAGGGTCAGCAGTCTCACTTGCATGTGGTTTCGCTCCCCTCGCTGATGGTTCGGATTTCGGTGGATCATTACGCAACCCAGCTAGCTTTTGTAATGTCGTCGGGTTTAGGCCAAGCAGCGGTCGTGTTCCTGTTTGGCCGAAGCAATCGGGTTGGTTTAACCTTAGTGTTGCTGGTCCGATGGGTAGGACTGTTAAAGATGTTGCGTTAATGCTTTCCGTAATGGCAGGTCCAGACCATCGCGATCCGTTATCGCTTGATACCGAAGGTGTAAAATTTTCCGGCCCGCTAGAAAAAAAATTTAATAAGGTAAAAGTTGGATGGAGCCCGGACCTTGGTGGACTTCCTGTGGATGCTGAGGTTTTAGACGTAATACAATCAAAACGAAAAATCTTTGAGGATCTTGGATGTATTGTGGAGGATGTGACGCCAGATTTAACAGATGCTGATGAAATTTTTGAAGTCCTGCGTGCTTGGCACTATGACCTTTGTTTTGGCGAGTTAATGCGAACGCACAAAACGCGAATGAAGGACACAGTAATATGGAATATTGAGCAAGGGCAAAAGCTCAGCGGCAATGATTTGGCGCAGGTTGAGAAAATGAGAACTATTCTATTTCACAGGGTTTCTAATTTTTTTAAGGATTTTGATTATTTAATCACGCCAACTGTTCAAGTTTTACCTTTTGATGTGGATCAACCCTACGTAAAAAGAATAAACGGTCTTGACCTAAAGACATATATCGAGTGGATGAGATCTTGCTATCGAATATCTGTTACGGGAATGCCATCTATTTCCGTACCCTGTGGTTTTTCCAAGTCGGGTCTTCCGGTTGGAATCCAAATCGTCGGTGGTTTTCGTCAAGACTTTTCGGTTCTACAAATTGCGCATGCCTTTGAGGCACGGACTTTGTACTCGCGGAAGAGACCAGCCCTAGAAAAAATCTCATTAAATTAACATTAAGGTTTGTTATGAATACATGGATACAAATTGTAGGCTTAATTTTGAATTTAATCGCTTCGCAGGCTTTAGCTCAGCCTGCTCCGGATAGAGTTTTTGTTAAAGATGTCGCTGGCATTTGGATTAACCAGTCTTATGTTGATGCCTTAAAGAGTACGAAAATGCCTCATGAGGCAGCAAAGAAAAATCCTCCTTTGGTTATTGCGATTCGCAGATCTGGCAATTCGTACCCTATTGTGGTTACTTCTTTTAAGGCAGCGGCGCTGCACGTAGTCCTAGACGTAGAGCCAGACAATAAGCCGGGTTCCTACCGGCTAGTTTTAGCGCCAGATAATAAACCAACAACTAGTGATAGTGTAAAGTTTTTATACTTTCGCGGGATTAGAAACTCCGAAGGACGGTTTGAAAAATTAGAAATGGCTGAAATCTTTTTTAAAAAAGGTAAGTGGGATACCTACATTAACGTAGGCGATAAAATCGGCCCTTTTGTAAATAAACACGTTTTAGCGGGCTTGTACAAAGATAAACAGGGTGGGCGGTGGGAGTTTTCCGCTCAAGGACAAGCGTACTTGCCAAAGCAAACTTTTTATTATGAATTGTCATTGAGGGATGAAACGGCAGAGTGTAACTATATCGAAGGTGAGGATATGGCTGCGTCGGATGGAATACAAAGAATTGGTTATGCGTGGAAAAATGGGGCTTTACAATTGTTTAAAGCCTCTTTAGATGGAAATAAAGTAACTTGCGATTCAACCCCCTTTGAAATACTAAGTCCGCAATAAATTAGATCTCCAATGAATAGTAAACATATGAAAAGAGCTGATAATGTTGATGCTAAGTTGGATGATATCCAGCATTTTCTTGTGAAACATCAGTTAGTTGGAGGGGCAATCCAAAAACGGGCGATTCAGCGTCAAGGTTTGGCTGAAAATATGGCGCATCTTCAAAATCTGCATCAATTAGAAGATAAGCTCAATCAGCTTCATCCTGCAGATTTTGCAATGTTATTAGAGCAGTTACCACTACCGGAGCGTCTCATTGTCTGGGGGCTAGTTCGGACAGGATATGATGGGGAGGTTTTGCTCGAACTCACAGATGCTGTACGGTTGAGTCTGATTGAAAATATGGATGCTGCTGAGCTATTAGCGGCAACAGAGCAGCTTGATACGGACGAAATAGCTGATCTAGTTCCTGATCTACCGAGAAATGTAATCGCTAATGTTTTTAAATCCTTACCAACGGAAGAACGAGAGCATCTAAAAGCAGCCCTATCTTACTCACAAGATAGTGTTGGAGCTTTAATGAACTTTGATATGGTTACAGTTCCTGAGGATATAACGCTTGAGATTGTTCTAACTAAATTAAGAGCGCTTGATGAACTGCCGGAAAATACAGACCAACTATTTGTTTTAGACTACTCTGGTGGCCTGCGGGGGGTTCTTCCTATTAACCGCCTTATTGTTTCGGATTTAAACAAGATGGTATCGCAGATTATGGATAATGCCCCAGTGTCGTTTGCAGTGGACGACAATGCAAATCAAGCAGCCGTTGCATTTGACAAGTATGACTTAGTTTCTGCTCCCGTATTGGATGAAAATGGTCGTGTTGCAGGGAGGTTGACGGTTGCTGATATCGTGGACTTCATGAGAGATGAGGAGGATTCAGAGAATCTCGGTAAAGTTGGCTTAAGAGACGAAGATTTATTCGCTACGGTTTGGAGAAGTGCTCGGAATCGATGGTTGTGGCTCGGTGTAAATTTATCAACTGCAGTAATAGCATCTAGAGCTATTAGTTTGTTCGAGGATTCAATAGAAAAGTTGGTAGCCCTCGCCGCATTGATGCCGATAGTTGCGGCTGTGGCCGGTAATACTGGTAATCAGACGATTACACTGATAGTGAGAGCCATTGCCTTTGGAGATATAACCCGTAGTAATGTTGGACGACTATTCATCAAAGAATTATCAGTAGGCTTATTGAATGGTTTTATTTGGGGCGGTATTGCTGGCGTTTTTACTTGGTGGCTGTATGATCAGGTTGCATTAGGTTTAGTGATGACCGGAGCAATGATTTTAAATTTGTTGGTCGCGGCAGCAGTCGGGATGTTGGTGCCATTGGGATTGTATAAAATAGGGAGAGATCCTGCAATCGGATCGGCTGTTTTGCTCGGTTTTACTACTGATAGCATGGGGTTTATCATCTTTCTTGGTTTGGCAACTATCATTTTAGTTTAGCGTGTTTTAACAATTATGAAATTTAAGACTAAATTATTATCGTCTGAGGTGACTTCTAAAGATCTCTGGACTCGTCGAAAAACTTTAAAAACCCTTTCGACGTCATTAGCTCTTGGTCCCCTAGGATTAGCAAACAGTTTTGCAGCTCCAAGAGAAAAAGATAGAGATTTCATATTTTCTCATGCTAAAAAGTTTTCAACTAACGAGAATAGAACAGAGTTCAGTAAAGCTAGTTCCTATAACAACTTTTATGAATTCGGGACAGATAAGAGAGATCCAAAAAAATATGCACATGAGCTTCAAACAAGCCCTTGGTCTGTCACCGTTCACGGTGATGTCCTCAAGCCAAAAATTTTTGATTTGAATGATCTTCGTAGTTTAGCTCCACTAGAAGAAAGAGTATATCGCCTACGTTGCGTGGAGGGATGGTCTATGGTAATTCCTTGGATTGGCTATCCGCTATCTAGCTTAATTAAAAAAGTCCTGCCTACAGGGAACGCGAAGTATGTGGAGTTCACCACACTATATCGCCCCGAAGAAATGCGAGGTCAAAGAAGGTCAGTATTGGATTGGCCCTATATTGAGGGTTTGAGATTAGACGAAGCGATGAATCCTCTCACACTGTTATCGTTTGGAATGTACGGCTCATTACTACCTACTCAAAATGGGGCGCCCGTGAGGGTCATTGTTCCTTGGAAATATGGATTCAAGAGCCCTAAAGCGATAGTTTCTATTCGTCTTACTGAAAAACAGCCGCAAACGGCATGGATGCAAGGTTCACCAAAGGAGTATGGGTTTTACTCTAATGTCAACCCAGATGTCCGTCATCCACGTTGGAGTCAATCTAAGGAGAGACGCATTGGTGAATTGCGCAAACGGGATACCGTAATCTTCAATGGTTATGGAAGTTATGTTTCACATTTATACGAAGGAATGGATTTAAAAAAATTCTTCTGACAGGGTATTAGTGTGACATATTTGAAACTGCTGGATTTTATTTTTTTAAACAAGTTTCTTGCTGTTTTGTGTCTTTTGCCACTAATTTTTTTGTTATGGCCGCTTTTTTGGGGTGATAGTTTGGTAAACCCGGTGGAGGAGATGACCCACTCAACTGGCTGGTGGGCTCTGACACTATTGACTTTAACTCTAACGATAACCCCACTAAAAATAATAATGGGAATCCCGAAGTTGATAATTTTTCGAAGAACATTAGGTGTATTTTCTTTTTTATACGCTAGTTTGCATTTTTTTATTTGGATAATTATTGACCAGTTTTTGTCTTGGAAAGAGATCGTGTTAGACGTATTGGAGAGGCCATTCATTACTGTAGGCTTTGGTGCTTTTATTCTCATGGTACCCTTAGCCATTACTTCGTGGACACGAGTCAAAAAAAGAATCAGTTATTCTTTTTGGACTAAACTTCATAAGTTAATTTACCCGGCCGCTATATTAGCTTTGATTCATTTTTTGTGGCTTGTTAAGAAAGATAAAACCGAGCCGTTGATTTATATGCTAATTATTTTCTGCTTGTTTACTTTCCGTTTTACACACTGGTTCTGGAAAAGGCTTTTTAACAAATGATTTTGTCTTTTTCTTGGGATTCGATGCCAAAAACACTCCAAAAAATAGGAAAACAAATGATATCGTTTGCGAAAATGTTATTGTTTCGTAAAAAAACAGAAAAGCTAAAATTGCCGCTCCAATTGGTTCACACACCACTGCCAATGATACAAATGTAACCGAAATAGATCGTGTTACAAAAATTATGATACCGTGCCCAATTAATTGTGGACCCAAGGCAAGTAAGCCGAGAATGTATAATGCATTTAAGCTTAATGAGAAATCGATCGCGTTATAAGTAGAAAGAGCTAAAAATAGACTAAGAGTAATCGCAGAGAAACCATAAGTAGTAAAAATATATTCGAAAAGCGGTAATGTCGACTTGGCGGCTTTACTCAGCAACAAATAAGTCGCCATAAATATTGCCCCACAAGTTGATAGGAGATATCCTAATGTTTGGTGACTAGAGACTTCTGGATTCCATCCACTAAAAAATAGTAGGGAGGCCCCGATAAAAGATATTACTATACCCGCTATGGTTTTTAGATTCGGAGTTTCTTTATAAAAAAAAAAGAAAAGATAACCACCCAAATCGGACTCGTAGTGACTAAGGCGGTACTCTCAGCGATTGAAATATAAAGAAGAGATTCAATCCAGAAAACAAAATGACATGCCAAAATTATTCCTGCGATAAAACATAATCGGATATTCCGGAAAGCTATTTTTTTTTTAATACCGTATCCAAATTTTATGGCGATAGGGACCAGGATTAGAAAGGCCAATAGAAGTCTTCCCTGAGTTATCTGAAGCGAGGTGAGATTTTCAAATTGCAATAACCTGATTAGAATTGCTGCAAAAGATAATACTCCAACCCCGAGAGATAATATAGCAATAAGTTGCCAATTGCTTGGTTGATATTGCATGGTGAATTAATGCGGCTTTTCCGGAGGAGCGAACAAATCTGGAAGGGGAATAACATCTATACCTTCGTTTTGAAGTTCTTCAACATCAGATTTGGATGCATTTCCTCTGATAGACCTTTGTGGCTTTTCCTTATAATAAATTTTTCGTGCCTCTTCCGGAAAGTTGGATCCCACATCCTCTGTTGATTTAATAACATGATCGATCATTGATTGCTCTATGGAGTGTATGGCTTCCTGAAAGGCTGCAGATTTTTCATTATCTTTATTTTTCTTAGACGGTTTCGTTTTAGTGTTTACGTACGGCGCTGATATACTTCGCACAACGGAATTTGAGCCACACCGTGGGCATGAGATTTGTCCCTTCTTATTCTGTTTTTCATAATCTTCAGCAGATGAGAACCAGCCTTCAAATGAATGATCGTTATCACATGTAAGATTGAATACAATCATATAAAAAACATTCGGAATATTAATATTTAATTTTATAATGGAAATGTAACGAAAAGATAGGATAAACTTAAAAAAAGTTCATATTAAATCTAATCCGACGGGATGATTTCTTGCTCGAAAAGGGCTTTGGTTGACTCCCGCGGTTTTATAAGTGTCGATTTTTTTCCGCTAACTAGTATTTCTGCCGCCCTACCTCTGGAGTTATAGTTGGAAGCCATGCTCATAGTATAAGCGCCCGTTCCCAATATAGCGAGAAAATCTCCTGCCTTCACTGCTAACTTCCTATTTTTCCCCAAAAAGTCTCCAGTCTCACATACCGGGCCTACAACCTCGTAATGAGCTTGTTCAACATTATTTTGTTTTTCTAACTCTAAAATTGGGTGATAAGAACTATACAGCGCAGGGCGCAATAAGTCATTCATTGCGGCGTCAACAACAAGGAAGTTTTTTTCTTCACCTCGCTTTATATATTCAACTTTAGTAAGTAAAATACCAGCCGGTCCAGCAATAGATCTTCCAGGTTCCAAGATAACTTTACTATCTTTTTTATCGAACACCTCCAGTAAGGATTTTACCCAATCTTTTGGTGGTGGAGGCCTTTCTTTTTCATATCGAATTCCAAGCCCCCCACCAAAATCGAAGTGGTTAATTATGATTCCAATTTTTTGCAAATCTTCCGAAAGTTTCATTATTCGTTTCACCGAATCAATGAAAGGTTCCTTGTCTACCATCTGGCTACCTATGTGACAATCAATTCCGCAGACAGAGACGAATTTTGAGGAGTGGGCTGTTTTGTAAATTTCGATAGCATCATGCCACGGTATACCAAATTTATTTTCCTTAAGTCCTGTCGATATGTAAGGATGCGTTTTAGCGTCAACATCAGGATTGACTCTAAAACTAACATTTGCTTTCTTTCCCGTTCTTTCGCTGATATTTTCAATGCGTTTTAACTCTGATGGCGATTCAACGTTAAAACAATAGATCCCTACTTCAAGTGCATATTTTATTTCCTCTTCTGTTTTTCCAATTCCTGAGAAAACCACTTTTTTGGGATCACCGCCTGCGGCCATTACACGCTGTAGCTCTCCTCCAGACACAATATCAAAACCGCTACCCAGTTTTGCCAAAAGATTTAAAATGGCAATATTAGAATTAGCTTTTACCGCAAAGCATATTAAATGTGTTTTTTGTCCAAAAGAATTTCGATATTCTAAAAATAACTCTGTAAGGATTTTTTCTGAGTATACGTAAAGCGGAGTGCCGAATTTTTCGGCAAGATTCGCCAGACGGGCGGCTTCTAAATAGAGATGATTTTCTCTGTAGATGCAGCTTTTTGTAGAATTCAATTTTTCCCCACCCGTTTACGTTTGTCTTGCTCTGTATTGGGAACGTAAAGCTCTCCTTTTGCGCCGCAACCAAAGTTACAGAAACTAAAAAGAATAATTATTGTAACTAGAAAAATTTTAGAGTTTGGTATCATATCTAAGGGGTAATTATTTGTTTTCATGAGATTTGGTTTTTATCATGCGCAAATTATTAGTTTCTTTGTTTATCCATCTTTCAACTTTTTGTTTGAGTTCAGTGGGTTTAAGGCCATGAGGTTGGATTTGTGGTCCTACACTTACAATAATTTCACCTGGCTTTTTTATTATTGCATTTTTTCCCCACAGTGTCCCTGCATTATGAGCCACTGGAGTAATTGCGACACCGGTCTTAATTGAGAGAAAGGCACCTCCAATATGGTGTTTTTTTGTTTGGCCCGGTGTTATTCTAGTTCCCTCTGGAAACATCACTATGCAAAAGCCTTTTCTAAGACGATCCACTCCCTGGCGTACCGTTTGATGGAGTGCGTTAACTCCCGATCCCCTGTCTATCGCGATAGGGTTAGTCATAGCCAATCCCCAACCAAAGAAAGGAATGAACAGTAATTCCCTCTTTAAAACCCACACTTGATCGGGGAAAATTGATTGAAAAGCCAAGGTTTCCCAAGCCGATTGGTGATTCGAAAGAATGATAGTTGGAGATTTTGGGATATTGTTTCGTCCTATTACTCGATAGCTAATCCCACAGAGGTTTTTGCATACCTCTATCAGAATGACAGCCCACATTCGTATTACACGGTACCGATATTTGTGCGGTAGAAAAAAAATACATAGAGCTAAAATTGAAAAAAAGATTGTCAATATAACCCGTATTATTTCAAACAACACTGATCGGATTATTAAAATGCTAGTTTTGGTTAATGATATGTTTTGCTGCATGGGCAAGATTGTTAAAAGTTATTGTGTTAACTGGAATCTCAGGAAGGTTCTTTATCCGTTGTCCGTTACCTGTTAGAACTAAGACGGGTTGATATCCAGCCGACACAGCAGCTTGGAGATCCCGGAGAGAATCTCCGATAAAAGCCATACTTGCGGGATCAGTGTTAAATCTTCTTGCTATATCTAGGAGCATCCCAGGCTTTGGTTTTCGGCAAGCACAGGCAGGGCCCTCAAGGCAGGGGCAATAGAAAATTGCTTTTACTTGCCCCCCTACCTCTCTAAGTGCTGTATGCATTTTAATATGAATTGCGTTTAATGTTGACATATTAAATAATTCTCTTTCGATTCCAGCTTGATTTGTGGCTATGACCACGCTGTAACCTGCCCTATTTAATTTGGCGATAGCCTCGAGGCTACCGGGAATAGCAATCCACTCATCAGGATTTTTTATGTAGTATTGGCTATCTTCGTTGACTACACCGTCTCGATCAATTACGACAATTTTCATTTTCAGTTTTTCTCTTTGATTTTTGCTATTTGTAGCTCAGATAAATTTACAATACGATTCATCAACGCCTCAAGAGCGGCTAGCAATGCTAATCGATTTTCGCGCTTGCTTTCATTTTTATCCATGACCATAACTTTTTCAAAAAAAGTATCTAGTTTATGGCTAATTTTTGTCAACAATCCAAGTGCGTCCTCATAATTCCTAGTTTTTATCAAAGGTTCGATAATCGGGTTCAGTTCTTTGATGATTTTATTTATTTCAAATTCAGCTTCGTGTTCAAAGTGCTCGACCTTTATGTTGGTATTAACGGATGGGTTTTTCCGAAGAATATTTTTAATTCTTTTATTTGCTGCGCTCAGGTTTGCAGCTTCTTCTAATGCCTTGAAACTAGAGATTGATTTGAGTATAGGAATAATAGTATCAAAAGAGGATGGTTTTTTTGTAATCACCGCCTCTATTTCATCAACCATGAACCCCATGCCTTTAAGGTATCCGCGTAACCTTTCTAAAATGAAGTCGTAAATCGAAGAACAGATCTTATCAGAGTTAATAGATGGGAAGTTATGGCATGTTTCTTCCAGTAAACAATTAAGGTCAATTTTTAGGTGATTTTCTATTAATATCCTAACTACACCTAGGGCACACCGTCTTAATGCGTATGGATCTTTATCTCCAGTCGGTGCGAGATTAATGCTAAATATGGCTACAAGTAGGTCTAATTTCTCAGCAAGTGCAACACAAATAGAGGTTTCCTTTTTTGGAATTGAGTCACCATAAAACCTTGGAAGATAGTGATCTTCAATGGCTTGAGCTACTGATTGACTTTCTCCGTCATTCAGTGCGTAATATTTACCCATTATTCCTTGTAGCTCGGGAAACTCACCAACCATTTCTGATATTAAATCTGCCTTGCAAAGGTAGCCCGCTCTTTTCGCCTCATCTTTACTAAATTTTAGCAAAGTAGCAATTTTAGATGCTAATAAACTTATTCTTTGGGCACGGTCGAATTGCGTTCCTAATTGATTCTGAAATACAACATTTTTCAATAATAAAACTTTTGTATCCAAACGACTCTTACAATCTGTTTCGAAGAAAAAACGCGCGTCTTGAAGTCTTGGAGTTATGACTCGTTGATTGCCCTCTATAATGTTCGAAGGGTCATCCATAAGCATATTGCTGACTAGAAGAAATTGATTTACAAGTTGGTTGTTTTTGTCGAAAAGAGGAAAGTATTTTTGATTGGTTGTCATAGTCAAGACAAGACACTCAGGAGGAAGTTCTAGGAACTTATCGTCAAAACTAGTAACATAAACCACAGGATACTCTACTAAATTTGCAACCTCATCTAAAAGTCTTGATACTGAACTAGTACGCCAATTGTATCCTAGGTGGTCCGCATGTTTTTGGCATTGTTCCTCAATTTTTTCCTTTCGTTTTGCAGTAGAGACTATTACTTTCCCCTCTTTTTCTAGCATCTCCTCGTAATTGTCTATATTTGCTATATGCAGCTTTTTGTTGTTAAGAAAACGGTGTCCTATCGTATGGTTACCACTGCTGATTCCTAGTAACTCAGTATTCAAAGTTTTATCGCCATGCATAATAACAAGGTTGCGGAGGGGCCTGACAAATTTGGCAGTCGTTAAGCCATCATCTAGTTGATAAGTCATTAATTTGGGAATTGGCATCTTTTTTATAGCATTTTTCAGGCCTTCATTAACGATTTCCTCTACGGAGCTCCCATAAGTTTTTTGCTTAATATGCAACATCGCAACTTTCCCAGTATTATCACAAAAAATCTCGTCTAAATTTTTCTCACTCATCCCCATAGATTTTAATTTTTTTAAAAGTGTTGGAGTGGGATTCTTATTTCTATCAAAACCTATTTGTAGGGGCACAAGTTTTACATTTACCTCTTTTGAAGGAGAGTGCCTTTTTACATTTTGAATGAGACTTGCTAATCGGCGAGGTGTTTCAAAAATATGATAAGTTGGATCGCTATCGAGCATTTCATGTTTGATCAGAGTGTCAACCATCGTGGCATTTAAACTTTTTGATAAAGTTATTAAAGCGGAGGGAGGAAGCTCCTCTGTTAATAATTCAATTAATAAGGGTTTAGACATATTTAAATATCTCTATTTTTTATTACTTCCTGAAATTCTTCCTGACCTAAAAAATGTTTTAGGCAATTAACTTCCGCCAGCTTGAATCCGGATTGCTTACGGGTATTATAAAAACTCCTCGCCACATCTTTGGCTAACTTTCGGACTCGAGCAATATACCCAGCCCGTTCTGTAACGGATATCGCGCCCCGTGCATCTAGCAAGTTGAATATATGAGAACATTTTACGACCATATCATAAGCCGGCAACGGCAGGTTGTTGTTCACTGTGTTTATCGCCTCATCTTCGCAGTTGTTAAAGCTTTGTAGTAACTTCTCTACGTCCGACTTTTCAAAATTATATTTAGATTGTTCTTTTTCATTTTGTTTGAAAATATCCCCATAGTGAGTGTTTTTATTCCATTCAATGTCGTATACATTCGCCTTTGATTGTAGATAAATTGCTAGCCGCTCTAGACCGTAAGTAATTTCTCCTAACATTGGTTTGCATTGGAGACCACCCACTTCCTGAAAATAGGTAAACTGTGTAATTTCCATTCCGTTAAGCCAAACCTCCCATCCTAATCCCCAAGAGCCTAGTGTAGGCGATTCCCAGTTATCCTCAACAAAACGGATATCGTGCTCACGTCCTTTGAGCCCAATTGTTTCTAAAGAATTTAAATATAGTTCAATTATGTTTATCGGTGATGGTTTAAGAACCACTTGAAATTGGTAATAGTGCTGTAAACGATTTGGATTTTCTCCATATCGCCCATCTTTTGGTCGCCGAGAGGGCTGAACGTAGGCTGCTTTCCACGGTTCAGGACCAATAGCCCGAAGAAAAGTGGCCGGGTGAAACGTTCCAGCGCCAACTTCCATGTCATGCGGTTGAAGAATTACACAATCTTGATTAGCCCAATATTTTTGGAGTGAGAAAATAATTTCCTGAAAATAATACATAGTCTTTGATTTACGGTCGAATAATATTGTGTCGCTTACTTCTTCTTTGTGCGCCGACCACTATTATACTGATTGAAATTATAAATACAGGGCTATTTCCAAGAAATACAAACGGTGTCGTTCCCTGCCTGCCAATTATTGTCCCTTCGAGAATTCTGCTTTCAAACTCTGGTAAGACTGATCGAACTTTACCTCTCCAATCTATTATCGCAGTAACTCCGGTATTAGTCGCGCGTAACATTACTCTTGATGTTTCAAGAGCGCGCATTTGGGAGATTTGTAGATGTTGTTTTGAGGCTAATGATTTTCCCCACCAAGCGTCATTCGTGAAATTGGCCAGAACAGTTGCCTGTGGAAGTTGTCTGATAATTTCCTCGCCGAAGACATCTTCGTAGCAAATGTTTACTCCAATTTTCTGCCCAGCGACTTCAATGACAGGTTGGTTTAAGCTGCCGTGAGAGAAAGATGACATAGGTATCTTCGCGCTTTTCATAAACCAACCGAAAATTTTTTGAAACGGGAAATAATCTCCAAATGGTACCAAGTGAATTTTGCGGTAAGTCTGAGATGGTGAGCTTCCTAAACTAAAAACACTATTAAATTGTTTGTTTTGAGGGTCAATCTCAGGTATTCCGACTAATATATCGGCTCCTCTCTCCTTGAAGGGTTTTTCAAATCTCTCTAAAAAATTCGATGGGAGATTCTTATGAAAAACGGGAAAAGCTGTCTCAGGTAGCAGTAGTAAATCAGCTTTTGTGGTGAGTGCGAGTTTTAAATAGTGCTCTAATGTTTGAATAGCTAATTTAGGTTCCCATTTTAAATTTTGAGCTATATTCCCTTGAATAAGGGCAACGGTAGTGGAAGTTTTCTGGATAGGATGGGACCACTCGATCAACTTAAGTATCTGGCCACTTGCTAAAACACAAAAAATAATTGTGATACTTTTTCGTATGTATATTCCTAATTTTGGATGATAAGAACCTTTAAAAATTAAATTTAACGCTCCAGCCAATAAAGCAAGAAGAAAAGATAATCCATATACTCCAGTAATAGGCCCGAAACCAGATAGAGGACTAAGCGGAACTTGGGAGTATCCAAACGATAACCAAGGGAATCCTGTTAAGATGTAGCCACGTCCAACCTCCCCTAAAGTCCAAGTCGCCGGGAAAATTAACAGCAATAGGAAGACACGATTTATTTTCTTGAAATATTGGAATGCTAGTCCGACAAACCCGGCATAAAGCGATAAATAAAGCGAAAATAACAATACAACTGTTCCAGCTAGAAATAAATTCATACCTCCAAATTTATAAAGGCTGACAAAAATCCAACTGGTTCCTGAGATAAACAGCCCTAATCCGAAGTAAAATCCGACTAAAAAAGATAATGTAAAGTTTTTACATCTCTCGAAAAAAAAGACTAATATAGCAAGAGTTAGAGCAGGCAGCGGATAGAGGTAAAAAGGTGCAAAGCCCAGCACCGATATTCCCCCAATTAAAAAAGAGAAAATTAATAGCTGAGAGTTATTGAGTTTTTTCAACATTCATGTGAGGTTTCGCAATCATTAATATTTGTAGTTTTCTGCTGTCAGCTCTGATAATTTTTACGTCGAGACCTCCAATTTGAAATTCCTCGCCCCCTTTAGGCAATCGGCCTACATGAGCTAATACCAGACCGCCGATGGTATCAAAATCCTCCGTACTAAAGTTAGTACCCAACTCTTCATTAATATCCGTTAAATCAGTATATGCCTTAACACGATAATTACCGTTTCCATCTAACACTATATTGGCTTCCGTTTCGTCAAAGTCAAATTCGTCCTCAATATCTCCAACTATTTGTTCGAGGACATCTTCTATGGTTACTAAACCAGCTACCCCCCCGTATTCATCAACCACAATCGCTATATGATTCCTATTTTTTCGGAAATCCTCTAGTAAAACATTTAATCTTTTAGATTCAGGTATAAAACCCGCCGGTCTTAAGTTTTCCCTCAAATCAAAGTTATCGTTATTTTGATAGTACCTTAGTAAATCTTTCGCCAAAAGGATGCCAATTACGTCATCCTTATCATCGCCAATTACCGGAAATCGTGAATGCGCAGTCTCGATAGCATATTCAATGATTTTTTCCATCGGGTCATTTATATTCATAATACCCATTTGTGTTCTGGGGACCATAATATCACCTGCCTTCATATCTGAGACTTGTAATACTCCCTCAATCATTGATAAGGCTTCGGCGTCCATTATATTTCTCTCAAAGGAATTATGAAGTAAGGTTACTAACTGTTCCCTATCTTTCGGCTCTTTTCGGAGAAAGTTATCCAGCTTTTGTTTCCACGCTATTTTCATCATTAATCATCCGTTTATTATGTGCTTTGGTTGTTAGGTTAAACCATGCTTTTGATAAGGATTTTTAAACCCAAGTCTGTTTAATAGGAGCTTTTCTCGATCTTCCATCAGTTTTGCATCGTTACTGTCGTCATGAGTGAATCCATGTAGATGCAAGATGCCATGTATTATCATGTGTGCTAAATGTGATGTGGTGGTCTTGTTCTGTTGAAGGGCTTCGCGTTTTACTACAGGCAAGCATATAGCTATATCCCCTTGCAATGGACTGCAGTAGTTGTAAGGAAAACTTAAAACATTGGTAGCATTTTTTTTGCCTCGGAAAAAATAGTTTAATTTTCTACCTTCAGATTCTCCTATAATTCTTATGGTTACTTTTATGTCCTTTGTTGCAGCCGCAAGAATCCACGTTTTAATCTCTTTCTTTGTTGGTAAAGACTTATCCTTAATTCCAAATTGAATTTCGATACTAGTCTTTAGGTTTCTAGGGTGATTAATATTTGTTTTAGTTCTTTCTTTGGTCATCATATTTCTGATAGGCCTTAACTATTCTTTGGACTAAAGGATGTCTGACAACATCATTTCCCTGAAACTCAGTGAAGGAAATTCCGGTAACATTTTTGAGTATATTTTTAGCCTCGAGTAATCCGTTTTTTTTAGGGTTAGGAAGGTCTATTTGGGTTATATCGCCGGTTACCACTGCTTGACTTCCAAAACCTATCCTAGTCAAAAACATTTTCATTTGTTCAGGTGTAGTATTTTGAGCCTCATCAAGAATAACAAAGGAATTATTGATGGTGCGGCCTCGCATGTAAGCTAACGGAGCGACCTCAATCACGCCTCGATCAAATAGTTTTCCTGTCTTTTCGATTCCCATTAAATCATATAGAGCGTCATATAGTGGACGAAGGTACGGATCGACTTTCTGCGCTAAATCTCCAGGAAGGAAACCCAGACGTTCACCTGCTTCAACAGCTGGTCTCGCCAGAATTATTCGTTTAATCAGACCTCTCTCAAAAGCATCGACAGCGCTTGCAACCGCTAAGTAGGTTTTACCGGTTCCAGCAGGCCCTATGCCGAATACAACGTCAGAGTTCTGAATTTGTTGAAGATACTTTATTTGACGAACAGAGCGTCCTCTCAAATCTTTTTTACCTGTTCGTAGGGTGATTTCGTCACTATTATTATTTGGATTTTTTTCAGGATTGTTTGCTAATTCCATCAAATCAAGCTGAATATCTTCGATTTTTAAGTATTTGCCAGCTTTTTGATAAAATTTTTGTAGAGTGTTTTTTGCTAATTCCATTTTAGATTGCTCGCCTGCAAGCGAAAAATTTCCCCCTCTGCGCATTATGGTTACATTAAAAGCTGCTTCTATTTCCCGCAGATTTTCATCTAACGAACCGCAAAGGTTTGCAAGCCTTTCGTTGTCTGGGGGAATTAATGTGAAGTTTGTTGAATTCAAGCAGCGTTTTTTACTAGGCGAGTTGCACGAAGTGAATTAGATAGAATTTTTGTGATACGAACTTTTTCCATAGTTCCAATTAAGCTCGATGGTCCGGAAAAATTTACCACCCGATTATTCGAAGTTCTTCCAAAGATTTCTCCGTTACCTTTTACTGAAGAACCTTCAACCAGCACTTCTTCAACGGTGTTCAGCATGGCCATGCTTTTTTCGTTTCTATAACGGTTCAATGCATTTTGTAGCGCTTGTAACCGTGATTTTTTTACCTCAACTGGTATTTGATTAGGTAGATCGGATGCAGGAGTTCCTGGCCTAGGGCTGTACATAAAACTGAAGCTCGTGTCGAATTTTACTTTTTCTATAAGTGCTAAGGTGCATTGAAAATCGTGATCTGTTTCTCCTGGGAAACCAACTATAAAGTCTGACCCTATACTAATATTAGGCCTAACTTTTCGCAACTTTTTAATAATTAATTCATATTCGTCGCAGCTGTACCCTCTTTTCATAAGTCTTAGGATTTGATCTGAGCCCGATTGAACTGGCAGGTGAACATGATCGACTAACTTGTCGATTTTCTCAAAGGCAGTAATTAACTCAGGCCCGAATTCCTTTGGATGTGATGTAGTAAATCGGATTCTGTCTATACCTGGTATGCTGGCAGAAAAGTCTAGTAATCTCGGAAAATTAATTAGCTTTTTATTTTGGTCCAGCCCGTTATAGGCATTGACGTTTTGCCCAAGAAAGGTAACCTCCTTTACACCTTGTTTTGATAGTCCAGCGAGTTCTATTAGCACCTCTTCAAAGGGGCGAGATATCTCTTCGCCTCGAGTATAAGGCACTACACAAAAGCTACAATATTTACTGCATCCTTCCATTACTGATACAAAAGCCGTACATTTTTCGGGCGTTGGCATCGGAAGTTTGTCAAATTTTTCAATTTCTGGAAAGGAAATGTCAATTTGCGACTTTCCCGTTAATCGATTTTGGTATATCAACTTTGGCAAGCGATGCAGAGTTTGTGGTCCAAAAACAACGTCAACGTATGGCGCCCTTCGAATAATTTCCGGACCCTCTTGGCTAGCTACGCAGCCTCCCACGCCGATAATAAGTTCGGGATTTAATGACTTGAGGTGCCTTACTCTGCCTAAATCACTGAAAACTTTCTCTTGGGCCTTTTCTCTCACAGAGCATGTATTGAAAATAATTATATCTGCATCATCTGGTCGAGATGTTGTCTCCACAAAATTGTCATCCTTGAGCACATCGATGATTCGATCGGAATCATAGACATTCATTTGACAACCAAAGGTTCGTATGAAAACTTTTTTCATTATTTTTTAGATGATAAGATCAGATAAAGCACTAAATCCTTTTTTTAAGCTAGCATTTAAACCTTGAATTTATTCTAGCTTTTGTAACTAGGTTTATTAAATACGAAATGGAATAAAAAAATCCACTGTCTTAAGCCATTACTTTTCCATATAATTGGTGGCGAATCTGGGATTTGAACCTAGGACCTTCGGATTATGATTCCGCTGCTCTAACCACTGAGCTAATTCGCCATTTCGTTCGCTCTTCACGATCGGTGAGATTACTTTCAGCGGTCTTTGCTGTCAAGCGAAGGAGTATTTTAAATCTAATTCTATTAAGATAAAAGATATGAAATTTGACGTATTGATTAGCGGGGGAGGGGTTGTCGGAATTACAACGGCGTTAAGTCTTGAATCACTCGGGCTTAAGGTTGGTCTTATGGTAAAGCATCATGAATCAATGATGTGGAGTGTGCCAGATGGAAAACAGATCTATATGCTTAACGGCGGGAGTGTGAATTTTTTGAAAAAATTGGGTGTTTGGAATCTAATTGCAAAAACTTCAATTGCTGAGGTCTCCGAAATTGTAATTTTGGGAGATCGCCAAGATTTAATTGGTTTTAATGCATTGGGCGAGAATTTATCAGCGCTCGGATACACCATTGAAAAAAATGAGTTAATTCGTGCTTTGCATAAAAAATTAACAAATTCTAATTTAATTTTTCGACATAACATTGATGTCGAAAGCTTAGATACTGGTCCTGATCAAATCAGTGTCCAACTTAGCGACGGGGAGATTTTGAAAAGTGATTTGTTAGTCGGGGCCGATAGTATAAATTCGCGCATTAGAAAACTAGCGAAGATTGGGTCAGATACGCACGATTTTCAGCAAATTGCTTTAGTATTTCGCATCAGAGCGCAGCACGGTGGTGGTATTGCTTATCAATGGTTCAGGCATGAGGGCGAGGTCTTGGCCTTACTTCCTCTCGCGGATAACCAGTTTGGGGTGGTTTGGTCTGTTTCAAAAAAGCGGGGCGAAAATTTATTAAGAGGTGGAAAAAGGTTGGCGAGTTTGGAATTGCGCTCGATTGTTAGCCACCACGTCGGAGAATGCAAAATAGTTGATGAATTTAAATATTTTCCTATTACCTCGCTCAAGCCGAATACCGTAATTGGGGATAGACTAGTACTCGTAGGTGATGCAGCAGGAACCATTCACCCCATGGCAGGGCAGGGTTTAAATTTAGGTATCCGGGATGCTCTAATTCTATCAAAAGCAGTCGGGGGTGATAAGCGAGGAAGTATGCATTGTAAATTAAGGTCTTACGAGCGAAGGCGGGCTGAAAAAGTCGCTATCATGTCGTGCCTTACCCGTGGCCTACATGAATTATTTTGTTTAAATGGTGTTAGTGTTAGTTTTTTGAGAGGTATGGGTTTTTCAATTTTTGAAAAAACCCAAATATTAAAAAAATTGGCATTAAATATTGCTTCAAATTGAGATTGAATTTATATGTTGCTTTAAGCTAAAGGAGTAAATTATGTCTTTACGTCTGATTTTGCGTTCAATATTTCTGGGTTCCTTGCTCTGGACTTTTTCATCGAGTGCATTGGCGGACGAACAAAAAATAAGGGATCTAATCAAACAGAAATTTCCCAATGTTGAGTTGGAACAAGTTAATAAGGTTAAAGGTATAGAGCTTTATGAAATAGTTTTTGATGGGGATCTCGTTTATGTTGATTCTAATCTTAAGTATTTCATTGATGGAAATTTAATAGATCTCTCTACAATGCAAAATATTACTCGCGCCCGTAAAGACTTTTTGGAGGCTAAATTAATGGAAAAGATTGCTATTCCTCTAGAAGAGTTTCCTCTTGATTGGGCATTAACAAAAACTCATGGTGATGGGTCCAGAAAGGTCGCTTATTTTGCAGATCCCAACTGTGGGTATTGTAAAAAGTTTGAGAGAGGAGTTTTGCCTAAAATGGAAAATGTTACGGTTTACATTTTCCCCTACCCGATTATCAGTGAAAAGTCTTTACCTCTAACACGTTCTATTTGGTGCTCGTCCAACAGGGAGGCTGCATGGGATAATTATGTCCTAAATGGAATTTCTCCTAAAAACAAGGGTGAGTGTGATACGCCCATAGAAAATATTTTGGCCTTTGGAAAAAAAATGCGTATCCGAGGTACACCAACTTTGTTTTTTCCAGATGGTACTAGGGTGCCGGGGATGATGGGAGTGTCTGAATTAAATCAGAAGCTTGATGATACTCAGTAGTTTCTACGTTTAATCATTAGGAAGAAGAAGCCACATTTGGCCTTTCTGTTTCATTTTTCCCGCAAATTGACCGGAAACATTTCCAAAACCCCAGAAAAAATCTCCTCTTAAAGGACCCTTTATCGCGCTTCCGGTGTCTTGCGCTAGCATTAGTCTGTGAAGGGGTTTTTGAGAATTGGGCCAAGTCGTTGAAAGATAGACTGGAAAACCTAGAGGAATTATTTGAGGGTCGATTGCTATGCTACGCTGGGGTGTTAGGGGCACGTTTAGTGCCCCAACTGGCCCATCATGAGTATCGTCAATAACTCTAAAGAACACGTAGCGTTGGTTTTCATCGAGTAAACCATTGACTTTTGCAGGGTTCTCAAGCGCCCATTGTTTTATTCCCTGCATTGAAGCTCGATGAGAGGTAATTTCGCCTTGTTTTATTAGCAACTTCCCAATCGACGTATAAGCGTATCCGTTATGACCTCCAAATCCGACCTTAATAATTTTCCCAGAGGGAAGTTGGATTCGTCCTGATCCTTGTATTTGAAGAAAAAAAAGATCTATGAGGTTGTCTACCCAAAATATTACAGGAATGTTAAGACTTTTAAAGTTTTTTTCTATCTTTTCCCGGGGAAAATATTTTGATGAAGAGCCTTTTTCCCAGGACTTCAATTTGTCAGGGACTCCGAGTAACGGGTATTTGAATCTGCCGGTTTTAATTTTGTTCCCCAGCAGTAATGGTTCGTAGTAACCCGTAATCAAGCTACGGGCATTTTCTGACGAATTAACCACCTTATATGGTTTAAAATGGGCTTGAAAAAACTCTCTAACGCCTAGGCTAGTAACTTTTTTGATGCTTTTTGTTTTTTTACATATGTTTTTCCATGGGTCTTTTTTTTGGAGTGCTGCGCAAGAGTGTAAAAAAGCTGGCCATGCCTCGCTGAGTTTGTCACGATTCCATTCCGGCAAATCATCCCATATTTGGTCAACTAGCATAAAAAGTTGGCCATTCTTTGTAGTTGCCGCTTTTTGACGTATTTTTTCGCCACCAGATGGTTTTTTAAGTGCTATAGTTTTACTCGATTGTATCGGTGCTTCAGTGTCTCGTTTTTCGGTTATTGCGCAGCCATTGATTATTAAAAGGCACAGAATTAGAGCAGCTTGGCGGACGGATAGAAAAATTAAAAATTTTTTCATAGATATGGATGGCTAAATAGTATGGAGGATTATCCACTTTTTTGGATATTTCTGGAAATATTTTTAGGTTTGGGAATGTTTCTTTTAATTATCTTTTGGACTTTGCCTAAAAAAATTGACAAAGAGAGAGAAAGAGATGATAAATGATTCTGTCTATTGGAGATTGCTCATAAGCTACGATCTAAATCTGGTATATTTGGGGTTCAATTTTGTTGGTTTCAAACTGCTCTAAATGGTTAATTACAAGATAGCGCCTAGCATTTTATCTGCAGATTTCTCCAAACTTGGAGAAGAGGTCGACGCAGTCGCTCGGGCCGGGGCGGATATGATTCACATTGACGTTATGGATAACCATTATGTTCCTAACCTAACTTTTGGCCCTATGGTTTGCAAATCAATCAGACCTATCACAACACTCCCGCTTGACGTCCACTTAATGGCTACTCCGGTTGACCGGTTAGCTCAGGAGTTTGCTAAAGCGGGAGCGAACGTTATTACTTTTCATCCTGAGGCAACTGATCATGTAGACCGGACTATTCAAATTATTCAAGATAGTGGATGTGAAGCGGGTATCGTAATTAACCCCGCGACATCTATTGATTGCTTAGATTGGGTTTTAGAGAAAATTAGTGTAGTTTTGATAATGTCTGTAAACCCGGGTTTTGGAGGTCAAGAATTCATACAAGGTTCTTATAGGAAAATAAAACAAGTACGTAAGGTAATACAAGAATCCGGTAGAGAGATATCTTTACAAGTTGATGGTGGTATAAACGGAGAAAATATAAGAGCGATCGCCAAAGCGGGAGCTGATTCATTTGTTTCAGGATCGGCAATTTTTGGCGCAAGTAACTACCATGGAGCTATTGCCAACCTAAAACAACAATTGCTGTGAAATTATTATGCGCTACGATTTTTTGCATTCCCAAATAGGAGGTGTCTAATTTTTCCTATTGATGTGTCAGCATTGGCTTTCGACCTTGATGGCACGCTAATTGATACCATACCGGATATGGAGATAGCGGCAAATAATATGCTTAAAGAATTAAACTTGCCATCTGTTAATCGGAGAGAGGTTGAAGCTTGTATTGGTGCCGGGCTGGACTACTTTATTGAAACCCTTATCGTAACATGCCTCAAAGGTAAACCGGTTTCCAGTGATTTGTTGAGCGATGCGAATTTTATATTTAGGAAAGAATATAAAGCTACTATAGCCTGTTTTTCTACGGTTTATCCCGGAGTTGTTGATACTCTTCAAATGTTGAAAAAGAAAAAAATACCCATTGCATGTGTAACGAACAAACCAAAGTTATATGCTGAGAAGACCCTGGCGTCTTTTAATTTGAAAAAGTTTTTTAAAACGGTATTAGCTGGAGATTCCCTACCTCGCAAAAAGCCGGACCCAATGCCTTTGGTACATTTAGCCGAGCTTTTGAAAATAGAAATGCAAAGAATTTTGATGATCGGAGACTCTGAAGTCGATGTAAAAGCTGCGCGTAAAGCAGGTGCACCGGTTTTTTGTGTTTCCTACGGATATCATGGAGACTCCTCTTTAGAGAGTTTCAAACCTGACGTAATTCTTAGCTCCACACGTGATATATTCAATCATGTTAGGTTTATTAATAATTTTTAGCATAAATTTAAATTGGTGCGATTTTAGGTTAGTTTTTAGTTACTTTTCTAAAGGTTGGTAGTGATACATGTTAGAGGAAGAGTTTAGAGATCTCGGAAAACAGGGCTTCAACAAAGTGCCAATGGTCATGGAGAAGTTTGCTGATCTAGATACTCCATTGTCAGTTTACTTAAAAGCAGCAAATAATCCCTACACCTACTTACTAGAGTCTGTTCACGGTGGAGAGAGATTTGGCCGTTATTCATTTGTTGGACTATCTGCTAAAACGCAGTTTTGTGTTTACGGTAAGACTTGCCTTGAGATCGAAAACGGTAAGATTGTCTTTAAGAAAATAATCGATGAACCACTAGATTGGATCAGGGAAATTCAGAAAAATTTTAAGGCAAGAATCCCATCCGGCTTACCTCGATTTTTAGGGGGTCTTGTCGGATACTTCGGCTATGAAACAATCAAATTTATTGAGAAGCGTTTGAATAAACCTGATAAACCCGATCTTTTAGGTACACCAGATATCATGCTTCTGTTGTCAGAGGAGTTGATTATAGTGGATAACCTAGCCAGTAAACTTTATATTGTGGTTTATGCTAATCCCACCGAAAAAGAATCCTTACAATCCGCAAAAAAAAGATTGCGAGAAATTGATCGTTTAATTAGCAAGCCAATTATTGCACCGTTTGAAACGGCTACCAAACTCGACCCTGTCGTAACCGAGTTTGGAAAAACGAATTTTGTCGAAGCTGTACGTAAGGCCAAGGCTTACATTACAGCAGGTGACATTATGCAAGTTGTACTGTCTCAAAGAATGAATGTTGCTTTTGATGCAGAACCATTAGCCTTATATCGTGCTCTTAGAGCTCTCAACCCATCCCCTTACATGTTTTATTTCAACATGAAAGATTTTCATATTATAGGTTCATCGCCAGAGATATTAGTGCGGTTGGAAGACAACTTAGTTACCCTGCGACCTATTGCAGGAACCAGGCCCCGAGGAGCTTCTGAAGAAGAGGACATTAATCTTGAGGAAGATTTGTTATCAGACCCAAAGGAGTTGGCGGAGCATGTTATGTTGCTTGATTTGGGAAGAAATGATGTTGGTAGAGTCGCACAAATTGGTAGTGTGGGCGTCACGGAAAAAATGATTGTCGAAAAATATTCCCATGTCATGCACATCGTTTCTAATGTGGAGGGAAAGCTTAACAAAGATTTGGATGCTATTGCTGTCCTAAAGGCATCTTTCCCAGCCGGAACTGTTTCTGGCGCTCCTAAAGTCAGAGCGATGGAAATTGTCGACGAGTTAGAGCCGACGAAGCGGGGTATTTACTCTGGGGCAGTGGGATACTTGGACTTTAGAGGTAATATGGATGTCGCTATCGCGATTCGCACTGCGGTTATCCAAAATAGTACGCTGTACATTCAAGCTGGGGCCGGAATAGTTGCAGACTCAAATCCGACATCCGAATGGATTGAGACTCAGAATAAGGCAAAAGCCATCTTGAAAGCAGCGGAAATAGCGGTATCTGGCTCCAATAGTAAAATAATAAAAGATGTTAGAGAAGGATAAAGTATGGTTATAGTTATAGATAACTATGATTCATTCACTTACAATCTGGTCCAGTATATTGGTGAATTAGGTAACACCGTACGAGTTTTTAGGAATGATGAAATAAGCGTTGATGATATATTGAAAATCGCGCCTCAACATCTGGTAATATCCCCAGGGCCATGTACTCCGCTTGAGGCTGGAATATCGGTTCAGGTCATTCGCAAGTTAGGTAACAGAATCCCCATTCTGGGGGTTTGTCTGGGGCATCAAAGCATAGGTTACGCCTTTGGGGCGCGTATTGTTAAGGGGGGTGAACCAGTGCATGGAAAAACATCCGTAATTCAACATAACG
>MDTB01175642.1_pt1 | contig 73286 bp, 69 predicted proteins | sample 811161 | NCBI WGS metagenome assembly MDTB01 (sample SAMN05326650, study PRJNA326480) | marine metagenome | isolation source: seawater | place: Mediterranean Sea | collected 2009 | reverse complement strand
TGACCATATTCCCAACTTTCGCCTGGATTGTTTGCTAATGGATATTTTGATAATTCTTTAACAAATTCATTAGATGTCATAGTTGTGGGCAAAGGTCTTTTTCCTAATATTGAATTTTTTAATCTTCTCTTAGCATATGAGTCTCCAAAACTACCATATGTAAAACCAGACGTATGTCTCAATAAATCATGCACCTTTATCTTTTTAGTAGCTTTTAAGACAGCTTCGTTACTACCGTTTATTTCAAAAACTTCTTTTGAAATATACATGTTTCCAAATTCAGGAATATATTTTTCTAATTTTTCATCTAAATAAATTTTACCTTTTTCATTAAGCATCATTGCACCAACACTAACTATTGGCTTAGTCATGGAATAAATACGAAAAATAGAATTTATTGACATTTTAATCTTTTTATCTGGGTCTTGCATTCCAAATGCTTTTAAATATCCGACCTTGCCATATCTTGCTATTGCTACAACAGCTCCTGGTATTTCATTTTTTCCTATTAACTCATTAAACATTTTATCAATATTATTTAATCTTTTTTCTGAAAGTCCTATTTCCTTTGGATTAACAATTGGCAAAGATATTTCGCTAGCATTCGATAAAATTACTAAAAAAAATACTAGTAGATTTATTAATGATACTTTTATGAAAAACATTTAAATTTTACCTTTCAAATATAAATTAAAAAAATAGCATATAATTACATTTAAAAACTATCTACAAAATTTTAAAAGTCTATAAGAAAAATTTCTGCAGCAACTGAACGAAAAGTACACCAAAAGTACACCAAGCACCCTCAAAGATTCAGTAAAGCTGGCGTCCCCAACGGGAATCGAACCCGTGTTTCCGCCGTGAAAGGGCGGCGTCCTAGACCGCTAGACGATGGGGACATCGTATCTTTATATAATCATTGTAATAATAAGTAAATATAATATTTTAATATAATGATAAACACTAAAAAAAAATGTTTATGTATTACACTTGGTGATCCTTATGGTATTGGTCCTGAAATTGTTGCCAAAGCTCTTTACTATTTAAATAAAAAAAGAATTAATACTATTTTTAAAGTAATAGGAAGTAAAACAGCTTTTAAAAAAGCCTGTAAAGTAATAGGGATAAGTAATCATATTGAAAATATTGAAGAATTTATTAATTTTGATGACAATTTACTTTTTAACAATAAACCTAGTATTGAGGGAGGTGAAATCTCTTATAAATCTATCTGTAAGGCTGCAGAATTATATAAAAAAAACTATATAGAAGCTATAGTAACAGCGCCAATATCAAAAGAGTCTCTTCACTTAGCCGGATATAAATTTGATGGGCATACAGGCTTATTAGGACATTTATTTAATATTGAAAACCCTTATTTAATGTTAGCTAATAAAAAATTTTCCACATTACATGTTACCTGTCATAAATCTCTAAAAGAGGCTATAACAGAAATAAAACATGATAAATTAATTCAAGTATTGGAAATAGGGTATAAGCATATGATCAAAGTAAATAAAACTTCACCTAGAATTGCTGTATGTGGACTAAACCCTCATGCAGGAGAAAATGGAATATTTGGTTCTGAAGAAATAAATGAAATCATACCTGCTATTAAAACATTTCAAAATAAAGGTTTAAATATTGTTGGCCCTATATCACCAGATATAATATTTAGAGATGCTGTTAAGGGAAAATATGACTTAGTCTTAGCAAATTATCATGACCAAGGGCATATTCCAGTCAAATTATTATATTTTAATCAATCAGTAAATGTTACATTAGGAGTACCTTTTATCAGGACATCAGTAGATCATGGTACAGCATTTGACATTGCATATTCTAATAAAGCCAATGAAAAAAATATGTTAAATGCTATTTTTTATGCACTCAGAATGAGTAATATATAACAAAAAAGTCTTCTTCAGTTATATTTTAATGCTTTACTTTATATTTATAGTTAACTATAAGTATATTATAAATTCGGAGTAAAGTATGTTTAAAAATTTAATTATTCTTCCAATAAGTGCCTTAGTTATTTTATTAGCAGGATGTGAAGCACCTAAAAATTCCGCTATTGACTCTGCAATTACAGAAGCTAAAGCAGCTATGGCTAAAGCTAATGAAGCAGCAGGTGCTGCAGATACAGCTAATAAGACTGCCCAAAGAGCTGAAGCTATGACTGAACAGAACAGATCTGCATTAAGAGCACTTAATGATAAGATAGATAGAATGTTCAGAACTATTTCTAGAAAATAGTTATTGATAAATACTAAGAACAGCTTCAGGCTTACCTGAAGCTGTTCTCACTATATCAATTACTATCTTCCAATCAATTTTTGCTATGTTAGAGCCAGCTTTTAACTGCAATATTTTTGCCGCTTCTGGTAAAAGTCTTATATTAGGCTTTCTTTCTTCTTCTTCTTCTAGTCCATAATCATGCATAGTATGTACTTCTAAATACAGAACTCCACCCTGCCATCCAGCTTTAACTTTTTGATCAATAATTTGAACTCCATCACCTTCTTTAATTATTTCATAAAGTTTTTCTACACCTTCTGGAAAAAGTCTAATACAACCATGACTTACCCTCATTCCAACCCCCCAAGGCTTATTAGTCCCATGCAAGAGATATCCTGGTAAGGATAAATATATTGCTCTAGAACCAAGAGGGTTTTCTGGGCCCGGTTTTACTACTTTAGGCCAATGAGGTTCTTCTTCTAATATTGATTTTGGGACTGTCCAGTATGGGTTTTTCTTTTTTCCAACTACCTTAGCTACTCCAATAGGAGTATCCCAGTCAGTTCTACCAATTCCAATTGGAAAACTAAAAATAATATTATCATCTTGAAAAAAATAAGCTCTAAGATCACCTTTATTTACTATTAAACCTTCTCTTTTTCCTTCTGGTAAAATATGTCTAGATGGTAATAATATTGTATCTCCTGCACTTAGCACCCAAGGATCAGTTAGATTAGAATTGCTAAGCAATACTTCTGGAAAAGCTAGATTATGTCTTCTTGAAATATCTATTAATGTCTCATTTTCTTTAATAGTATAAAAGTTTATTTTACCAATAACATCTTCTATTTGATTAGAATATAGGTTATTATTAATAATTATAAATAATAATATATAAATAAAAGTTTTCACGTGAATTTACAATCTTTCATAAGAGATATACCAGACTTTCCTAAAAAAGGAATAGTTTTTAAAGATATTACTACATTATTAGCCAATAAAGAAGCTTATAGCTATCTTTTAAATATTATTTATAATAGGTATAAAGAAAAAAATATAGATTATATTGTAGGAATAGAGTCTAGAGGGTTTATTTTTGGAGCGGCATTAGCATTACAACTCAACTGTGGTTTCATCCCAATAAGAAAAAAAGGTAAATTACCATACAATGTTTTCTCGCAAACATATCAGTTAGAATATGGGGAAGATACTCTTGAAATACATGTGGATGCTTTAAATAATAATAAAAATGTTATTTTGTTAGATGACGTTCTTGCAACTGGAGGAACTATAGAAGCCTCAATAAAATTACTAAATAATTTTGACATTAATTTAGTTGAATGTTTGTTCATCATAGAAATACTAGCTTTAAACGGTAAGTCAAAGGTTTTAGAGAACAACCAAAAACATTATTCAATTATTCAATCTTGATTATTTTCTTTTTGTTTTACTAGCGCTGAGAAGTTTTTTAAGAATTCTTTGTTAAAATCTTTATTAACTTCGTAAAGCCAATCAGAAATATAATTATAACGTTGAGCTTCTGTTTTAATATCCTCAAACTTTTTCATAACAGGCAATCCTAATAACGAAGAAGCATCTTTTGATAATTCTTTCCTGATTTTTATATCACTATTCACCTCAAAATGAGCATACAGTTTATCATTTACTTTTATTAAATTAATAGTAATTAATAGGCCGTCAAAAGTTTTATAAATAATTTTTTTCATTACATTACTTATTTCATAATCAAAAAATGGTAATATATTTACTTTTTTAATGTCTTCTAACATAGAAGCATAGTTAGATAAAATATAACCTGATACTAACTCACTTTTTTTAGGCATATTCTTAAGCTTAAACATTTGATCTGAATATTCATCCTTAAATATAAATATTTCTTCAGTACTGCTATGAATATCTTTAATGTTTATACTTTTAACTCTCCATTTAGCAATTTTTAAAATACTATCTTCAGCCCATTCAATTTCTATATCATACAAGTCGAATTGATCTTTAAACAACCAAGTCTGATCTTCGGATAATTTTCTTATATAGCTTAGACTTTCCTTATGTATTGATTTTTTTCCTATGATAAAATCATTCAACAAATCATCATTTTTAAGGTACCTCAATCTGTAACTACCTTCATTAATAGGTAAAATTAGACCTAATTTATTGTGATAAGATGGATTATTAGTTTTTTTATCGACAACCTTCAGCTGCGCAGTATTTAGTAAAAGGTTTTTTATTTTAAAGTTATCTGCAGGATAATAATTATAGCTAGGTAAATACCAAGAATTATTTTTTTTTATTATATAGAAAGAGTTTTTAGAAGTCTCTATTTCAATTTTATCAATTTGATCGATTATATTTTTAAATTTAGGATAAAGCTTTTGATAACTATTGTTCTTTCCATAATCATCTTTTTGTATTAAAAAAAATACTATTAATCCTAATGTAATTAAAAAAGGTATTAAAAGACTTTTTTTAACTACCATTATCTTGTAAATCTTCCAATTTTTTTATTAAATTCATTTCTCCTCCTGCTAGAGGTAGTAATGATTATAAAATACAAGATAAAAACAATAACTGGCATTAACCATATATTAATAAGTTTAATATTAGTTTCTAAATTATCTATATCACTATTTAGCTTTCTCTGTACTTCTCTTAATTCTTTTCTTATGTTATAAATCTTATTTCTAAAATCTTCTATAGCTTTGTTTTGCTCAGAAGCTTTAGTATCTATAGTATCGCTTTTTTTTGATTGAATCTCATTTAATTTTTTTTCAGTATTTTCTAATTTATTTTTTAGACTTAACTCTTTTTCCCTAAATGTTAATTCAGCATTTTTTTGTAAGTTTTCTATTACAACAAATGGTCTATTTGAAACTCCCCTACCTCTGAGACCAATGAGGTTAGAACCACCAGACATAGATTCTAAAGAGTTTATTACCAATCTTCCATTATCAGCTATAGGTGTGACATTATTTCTACCAAACATGTCTTGTTGTGATACCCAAGTATCATCTGTTAAAAAGTCAGTGTCAGCATATACTAATATATTTACATTATCTTTTTTTTGAATATATTTTGATATGTCAGTATCTAAGTTACTTATTTGATCTCTTGAAAATGCAGATTTAAGATTACCTGTAACTCTGCCTCCAAGAATACGGCTTTCCTCTTCTGATATAAAATTTTTTAACAGCTCATCAGGGTCTGCTCTGAATTGCATTTTATACCTCTCAATTAGCATTGTATCCTTAGAAGTATTAATAAGTGGCTTAATTTCAAGACTTTTATTTGTATTTAAACTTTCTATGAGACCAGATGATTTTAAAAAAATATAATCCAAATTAGACGTAATAATATCTGACCTTGATAAATCTTTATTTTGAACTGCTAACCATAGTAAATATGTTGCAATCCTCTGGTTATTAGGAGTTCCTAAGCTTACTTTTCTACCATTAACAATATCTCCTACTATCATTCCTGGTTTAACAGAAAATCCCCAATTATTAAAAAGTCTTTCTAGGTTTGAAGATGGGATATTTAAATTGCTATTTTCAGGAGATTGATTATTTTTTTCAAACTCTGAAAAAGGATCCACAAAAAAAGTAACACCTTTTCCAGACATTACAAACTGATCAATGGCATACAAGGCCTCATCTCCTAATTTTTTAGGATGAATTATTAGTAATTGATCTATTTCTTCAGATATATTGTTTATTGAGTTTGATAGGTCCTCAACATTAAAAAATTCTGATATTCTAGAGTACAAATAAAACGGTTCATCGTATTGAGGTCCTTGAGGCCCATTTCTTACTGTTCCAATAAAGGGTAATCCTGTAATAAGACCTATGGTTGGTTTTGATGTATTTGCCAAATTATAAATAGATTTGGTTAAGTCATACTCTAAAAACCTCTCTCTTCCTAAATCAAAAAATGGTATGACTATAGTATCATCTACAGAATTACTAATTACAGCACCAAAATAAAATCTTTCTCCTTCCTCATTTAATTGTAGGCCCTCTATTCCATATATGCTGGCTAAATCTTCCTCATCGGTAAATGGTTTTGGATCAATAATTTCTAATTTTATATTGTTATTAGAGATATTAATATAATTGTATAATAATTCTCTTACCCTTCTTTCGTAATCTCTAATCTGAGGAATGTCTTTGCTCAAAGAGTTAGAAAAGAAGAATTGTATTTTTATTGGTTCATTAAGATTTTTAATAATTTCTTTAGTGTTATCAGACACTGTATATAATTTATCGTATGTTAGATCTATTTTATTGTTTGTTAAAACTCCTGATAAAACAATGTTTAAAAATAAAAATAATATTGTAAATAAAAAATACTTAAATCTTCTTATAAAATTATTTAAAAGAGTATTATAAAATTTCTTCATGATTAATTCACATTTTCTTTTACTACTAATGTATTAAAATAAAGAAATAATGTAATAAGAGTAAAAAAATAAATAATACTTCTTATATCTAATATTCCTCTAGAGATATCAGTAAAGTTACTTAAAAAACTAAATGAAGCAATAGTATCTGTAATAGATTGTCCTGCCCATGATGAAAAAAAATCTAATACTATTGGCAATCCACTCAAGGTAAATAAAAAACATACAGTAACTGATATAATAAATGCTATAACTTGATTTTTTGTTAAAGCTGAAATAAAAGAACCAATAGATAAATATCCTCCTGCCATCAGAAAACTACCTATGTAGCTCGATACTATAATGCCATTATCAGGGTCTCCCAAATAATTAACTGTAATCCAAATTGGAAAAGTTAATAATAATGCTATGCCAGTAAAAATCCAAGCAGCTAAAAACTTTCCTAATACAATGTGGCGAGTTTCAATTGGTAGGGTAACCAATAATTCTATAGTACCAGTTCTTTTTTCCTCTGCCCACAACCTCATAGTAATTGCTGGTATTAAAAATAAATATAACCATGGATGCCATTCAAAAAAGCTGCCTAAATTAGCTTGTCCAATTTCAAGAAAATTTCCTAAATAAAAAGTAAATAAACCACTCAACAGTAGAAATATAGTTATAAAAACATAAGCCACTGGAGTAGAAAAGTATCCTGACAACTCTCTTTTGGTAATAATTAATACTGAATTGTTCATAATTTACTTTTCCTTGGTATAGTCTTGAAAAACTTCTTCTAAACTACCCTTGTTGTAAGAAAAATGATCAATAGTATATTTTTTCTTATTAATATAATTTATTAAATTAAATTTATTGTCAGTCTTCTTTTGTTTTATAGAAACTAACTTGTTAACAATATTTATTTCCCTGTAGACACCAAGAGCTAATAATTCATTTTTAAAATTTTGACTATTTTTTTCTTTAATAGAAACTAATACATTGTTAAATTGTTTAGATTTTTTTAGAATATTATTTGGCTTATCATCTATAAGAAGTTTTCCTTTAGAAAGTATCATAGTTCTATTACAAATAGCGTTAACCTCCTCTAATATATGAGTGGAAATAATAATAGCTTTATCCTTACCTAGTTTTTTAATTAATTTTCTTACATCATGTTTTTGGTTTGGGTCAAGTCCATCCGTAGGCTCGTCTAATACTAAGATTTCTGGATCATGTATAAGAGCTTGTGCTAATCCTACTCTTCTTTTATAACCTTTGGATAAGGTCTCAATTTTTTGTAATAGAACATTATTTAAATTTAGTAAATCTATTATTTTGGGTAATTCTAATTCTTTATTAACTTTTCTAACTTCACAAATAAAGCTTAAAAAATCAATAGTAGTCATTTCATTGTACAGTGGAGATCCTTCTGGAACATAGCCTAAAAATTCTCTAGCTTTTTTTGGATTATCAATTAAATCAATATTTTTAATTTTAACAAAGCCTTTGTCTGGTTTCAAAAAACCTGTTAATATTCTCATAGTAGTTGTTTTACCTGCACCATTAGGACCCAAGAACCCTAATACCTCTCCTTTAGAAAGCTTAAAGCTTATATTATCTACAGCTAGAAATGAATCAAATGATTTAGATATATTTTTTACTTCTATTAAATTAGACATAGATTACACATAATATAATTAGGATTTATTTCAAGCATTTTTATGCTATTTTATATAAAAGTATAAATTAAAATGTTGTTAAAAAGTAATCAAGTTAAAATAGGCTTTAAAGCGAAAAAATTTAAACTTATCAATATTAATGATAAATTTTTAAAATTTAATGATATTAAAAAAGAAAAAGGTACTATAATAGCTTTCATTTGCAATCATTGTCCTTATGTAATAGATTTAATCGATAGATTAGTTTCTGATTTTAATGAACTAAATAAATTAAAATTTGGTACAGTAGCAATAATGTCTAATGATGTAATAAGTTATCCTCAAGATTCCTTTGAAAATATGAAAAAGTTTGCCTTTAAAAATAAGTTTAATTTTCCATATTTGTATGATGAGAAACAAAGTGTAGCAAGATCTTATAAAGCTGTTTGTACTCCAGATTTTTTTGCTTTTAATAAAGATGATAGTCTTTTTTATAGAGGAAGACTTGATAATATAAGATATAAAGAAAAAGTAATAAATAGAAAAAGTGATTTAATAAATGCTTGTAGTAAATATTTAAATGATAATATTACTATAAAAGAACAAGAAAATAGTATGGGATGTTCTATTAAATGGAAGAAATAAATTAACTCTTAATCGTCTTTTTCTTCATTTTTCTTATAATCAGCATCTATAAAATTTTGATTAGTATAATCATTATACCTAGAATATTTATTTACTTTTTCTTGGACAAAGAAAGTTTTTTTTAAAAAAAATTTTCTATAAATTAAAAATAACGCTGCTAAAGGAATTAATATTACAGCAAGAAATGTTAAAAAAAATAAACTAATTAATATTATAAAAAATATAACTAATATCAGTGAAAGCTTCTTAAAATCACTTAAAAGAAACTTTAGCATTATTCTATATTGTTATTTGCATATCTGTTTAAGTAAAAATCTAAATTACCTAATAAAGTGCAAAAAAAAGTTAACCTTTTAAAATAATGTCCTATTTGCATCTCGTTAGCTACACCCATCCCTCCGTGAAGTTGAATACAGTCTTGAGAAATAGTTTTACCATGAGATGCTAAAAATATTTTATTAAGTGAAATATTTTTTCTTCTTAGATCATCATTGTCATTGTCTAATGATATTTGTCCCATATAATTTAATGCTCTCATTTCTTCTTTTTTAATGTACATATCTACTAATTTGTGCTGAATTACTTGAAATGCTCCTATTTTTTTACCAAATTGTTCTCTAGTATTTACATACGTTAAGGTTAATTCATACATTTTCTCAATTACTCCTAATGCATCGGAACAAATACACATATTTATATAATCTATTAAAAAATCAATTTTCTTTTTATATTCACCAAGAGGTACAATTGATATTAAAGTACTGTTTTGTAATTCTATATTATCAAGCTCAATATCTACAGCATGATAATCAGAAATAGTTTTATAATTCTTTAAAAATAAATTTTTTGTATTTTTCTCTATTAAAAATAATAATACATTACCTTCTTCATCTTTTGCAGGTATTATAAAGTGACTACACAGGTTTCCGCCTATAACCAAGTTTTTTTTACCATTAACTAAAAAGTTTTTTCCTTTTTTTGTAGCTTTAGTATCTATAGCATAATAATTAAATCTATTTAAGGGTTCAGCAAAACAAAAAGAAGCCCTTAAATTACCATCAATTATTTTTTTTAAAAAATCACTTTTAAAATTGTTATCACAAAAAAGTTCGATCGCTTTTCCTGGCATCAGAAGTAAGAAAATGTATGGATCTATACTTAAAGCAGATCCAAATACTTCATTGAGTATCATAACGTCTGTGGTACTTCCATCCAATCCACCATATTTATTTTTAAATGGTAATGCTAACCAACCTAAGTCTTTAGAAACATTTAATAAAGTTGTTTTTATATTTTGATCATCATTTAAAAGTTTTTGCCTCTGTTCAAATGATAGTTTTTCAGTAAAGAACTTTTCAGCTGATGCTTTGATAAGTAACTGCTCTTCTGATAGAGATAGATTCATTTCATAAACCTAAGACCATTTTTGATAGAATATTTTTTTGAATTTCGTTAGATCCACCATAAATAGTTGTTTTCCTAAGGTTTAAATAATTTGAAGCACTATTAAGTGCATAATCAGGCCCTATTTGATCCGTATTTGATCTTGAAATAGTTTCATTTTTATCTTCATGTACCAGACCATAATATCCTACAGCATCCATTGTAAGCTCACTTATTTTTTGTTGAATTTCTGAACCTCTAATTTTTAAAATTGAGGCTTCTGGGCCAGGTGCTGTTCCTTTTCTTTCTTCAGATAATATCCTCAATTCCATGTATTCTAATGCTTTTAAGTCCATTTCTAAGTTAGTTAATTTATCTCTGAATCTAACATCTTCTATTAATAACCTACCATAATTATCGTTTTCAATATTAGCAATTTGTCTAAGTTTTTTAACAGCGCTTTTAGATCTTCCAACTGCTGCTATAGATGTTCTTTCATGACTTAATAGAAACTTGGCTACGCTCCAGCCTTTATTCTCTTCATATATTAGATTATCTTCTGGTACTTCTACATCTTCTAAATAAACTGTGTTTACTTCATGAGAACCGTCAAGAGTAATAATAGGATCAACTGTGATCCCTTTACTTTTCATATCTATAATAATAAAAGATATACCTTCTTGAGGTTTTACGGAATTTTTAGTTTTAACTAAACAAAACATCCAATCAGCATGTTGCGCAAGAGTAGTCCATGTTTTAGTTCCATTTATAATATATTTTCCATTTTTTAACTCTGCTTTGGTTTTTAAAGATGCCAAGTCCGATCCAGAGCCAGGCTCTGAATAACCTTGACACCACCAATGTTCTGAATTGAGAATTTTAGGTAAAAAATTTTCTTTTTGGGTATTAGTCCCAAATTCTATTAGAACAGGACCGATCATAGTTATCCCAAAAGGAACAATTATTGGTGTGTCAGCTAGTGCTAGTTCTTGATCTAATATATATCGCTTTGATGGTGATAATTCATTTCCTCCATATTCTTTGGGCCAGCCTGGTGCAAACAAGCCAGCGTTATATAATTTTTTTTGCCACTTAATAGTTTCTTCTTTTTCTATTTTTTCTCCTTTAGAAACCTTAATTCTTAGCTCATTATTTAAATTTTTTTTTATAAAATTTCTTACATAATCTCTGAATTCTAATTCTTCTTGATTAAAATTAATATCCATAAAAGCCCCTATGATAAATTTAACAATTTATTAATTCTATTTACAATTTTATAAACATGCAATAATTCATTTTCAGAATTTGTAGAACAATCTATTTTAATTTTATATGTATCTAATAAAAATATATTATTGTCTTTATCTGTAACCCAATTAATAAAATTCTTTGTATAGTCTTTAAATAACTTATTAAAATATATAAAAATATTTTTTTTATCTATATCTATTCTTATAATCTTTGCTTTAACTGCCTCTGACTTTAATAGCATTATATCTATTAGATTTTTAAACTCTTGAGGTATAGGTCCAAAACGATTAATCATTTCTGTTTCAAATACTTCAATATTTTTCTTATCACTAATTTCTCCTAATTTCCTGTAAATACTTAATCTTAATGATAAATCTGCTATATAATGTTCAGGTATTAATATAGCTAACTTAATATTAATTTGTACATCTGACTTATCATAATGTTTTATGTTGTTTATATCATTTACGCATTCTCTTAATAGCTTTTGATATAATTCAACTCCTACTTGTATTATTTGTCCTGATTGTTCCTCACCTAATAAATTTCCTGCGCCCCTTATATCTAAATCATAATTAGCTAAATTAATTCCTGCTCCCAAAGAATCCATAGCTTGTAAGGCTTTTAATCTTCGAATTGCATTATCAGATACTTTATCCTTATTAATTGTAAAATATGCATAGCCCTTTTCTTTGCTTCTGCCTATCCTTCCTCTCAATTGATGAAGTTGAGCTAGTCCAAAATTATCCGCTTTATATACTATTAATGTGTTTGCTTTAGGGATATCTAATCCCGATTCTACTATAGAGGTTGAAATAAGAAGGTCTACAATACCATCATAAAACCTTGTCATAGATTTTTCAATTACATCAGATTTTAGCTTTCCGTGAACGATTTCATAAGATAAGTTAGGATAAATATCATTTAAACTTTTAGTAATGTTTTCAATATCTTTAATTCTAGGAACTATTAAAAAAATTTGACCTTCTCTACTTTTTTCATCTAAAATAGCTTTTCTAATAACATTTTTCTCATATCTACACACAGTAGTTCTTATATTTTTTCTATCTACAGGAGGTGTTTTTATTAAACTTAAATCTCTTATCCCTATGAGAGACATATGTAATGTTCTTGGAATTGGAGTGGCCGATAAAGTTAATAAATGACTATTATTTTTAATTTTTTTTATTTTTTCTTTTTGAAGTACACCAAAGTGTTGTTCCTCATCTGTAATAATAAGTCCAACATTTATATCACTAAAATCTAATGAAAAAGCAGAATGAGTTGATATAACTATGTGAGATTTATTTTTATTTAAATTTTCTAAAATAGTATCTTTATAATTTTTTTTTGTATTTCTAGTTATTATTTCTACCCCTGTGTATTTATTGAACCTTTCTGTAAAAGTTTTAAAATGTTGATTTGCTAATAATGTTGTTGGGACTATTACTAAGGTTTTAAGATTATTAGTAAATAAAATAAATGCTGTTCTTAAAGCTATTTCTGTTTTTCCAAACCCTACATCTCCACAAATCAATCTATCCATAGGCTTTCCAGATTGCAAATCTTTGTAAACTTCTACTAAACTACTATTTTGATCTTCTGTTTCAATGTACTTAAATCCTTTTTCAAATTCTGCAAGTTTCATATAATCTATATTTATCTTTATACCATTTAATAGGTTTCGTTTAGCCGCTTGCGTTATTAAACTATTTGCCAAATCTTTAATTCTTTTTTTTACATTATTTTTTTTATTAATCCAGCTTGAGGAACCTAATTTATCAAGAATTACGTTACTGCTTGAATCACTATATTTTGATATTGAATTAATATTTTCCACAGGCAAATAAAACTTTGAATTATTTAAATATTCAATTACTAGGCAATCATGTGGCATGTAAGCAATATTAATAGTTTTGAGGCCAACATATTTTCCTATACCATGCTCTGCATGTACGATATAATCATTTATATTTAAATGTGATATATTTAATATATTGTTACTAAATGATTTAGTTTTTTTATTTTTTTTAATTTTAAATATTTCATAAGCAGTAAGAACTTTTAAAAAATCATTCTCAAAACCTAATGTAATTGGAAAAATAATAACATCTATTATATCTAAATCATCCATGCACTCACTAATACTAGTTTTTTCAAATCTAAATTTTTGTGCTTTAAAGTTAGTGCATTGTTCTAGATAATACCTTAACTTTTTAAGCCCTTTTTCATCTTCAGCAGAAAAAATAACTTTTTTAAGATTTCTTTTTTTATCTAATAAATTATTTAAGGATTTTTTTAAATCCTCATCTGTGAATATTTTTTTATTAAATTCTATATTTTGAAATGACTTAAGATCATAAGAATGTTTGTTGTTGCTATTCCTAAATAAATCAAAAGTAATTTTTTTTGTATTATAAATAATTTTCTTTAATTTTTTTTTTTCTAGATAAAGAAGATTAGTATTTATAGGACCGTTAACGTTATCTAAATCTAAGTTATAACTATTAGCTTCATCCTCATATATAGAATTAATTTCGTCTATATATTCATATGATTCTGATAATGATTGGTTATTAAAAATAATAGTATCGATTTTAAAATAATCAAATATTGTAATAAGTTTTTTTTTATAAAATAATGGCATCCAATGCTCTATCCCATCTGGCTTTATAAAGTTTTTTACTTTATTTACTAATAATTTTTTATTTGTTACTGCTCCAAATAAATCTCTATATTTTGCTATAAATGTATGAACAGATTCTTTTGTAAATGGAGGCTCTATATTTTGACTAATAATTAATTTTTTAATACCTCCTTTTGATATTTGAGAAATTGGATCAAACTCTTTAATGCTCTCTAAACTATTACCGAAAAAATCTAATCTATAAGGTTTATTTTCTCCAACTGGCCAAATATCTATAATGCCACCTCTAGAAGAAAATTCATTAGGCTCTAAAACAAGGCTTGCATTGTTATAACCTTTATTAACTAAATATGATATTAGTTCATTAGTATTATAGTTGTTATCACACTTTAAAATATAATTATTATTTTCTATTTCATCTCTGTCTGGTAATAGAGCAACTAAAGCCTTATAACTAGTTATTATAATTTTGTGTTTAGTGTTAAGTACATTGTTGTTAATAAGTATTTTAAATCTATCACTTATATTTCGTTTACTTGGTGAAGTATAACTATACGGAGAAATGTCCCAGCTTGGAAAAGCTAGAATATTATCTGAGTTATTCAGTTTTTTAATTATCTTTTGATATTCATATATATCATTATTATTATCTAATATTACTAATACATTTTGATTTAATAATTTTTTAGATAAATCAGAAATTAAGAAAGGCTCAATACCTTTTGAAACATTGCTAATGTTAAAAGAACTTTCCCTAAAGTTTAAATTAAAATTATTTTCTAAAACCTTCACTTAATATATATTTATCTAATAGGTTAGTAATTTCCTTTGGAGCACTTTTCGGCCAATTTTTTTGACCTTTCACTATTAATAATAAGTCATTATCATTTATTATATTTAAAAAGTCTTCATATAAAATATATGTATTTTTATTAAAATTTTCTATATTTAAGTCAAAAAATTTACCTAACAATAAGTCAGCTTCTTTTGTTCCTCTATGCCATGACCTATACCTTAATTTATTTAAATACTTTTCCATTAATATTTTATATAACAGTATAATATGCAAAATACATCCATAAAAATATTATTTTATGATATTATTAAGTTAATAAAAGGACCAAAAACAGCTAAACTTATAAGTGAAAATATAGGAACAAAGCTAATAGATTTACTATTTTTTTCTCCTTATAAAGCAATTGATGCATTATATTGTAATAAATGGGAAGAATTAGAAAATAAAAAGAAAGTATTATTGAAAGTAAGGGTCAATAAGCACTATAAAAGTTTCAAATATACTAAAGCCCCCTATCGTATAACTGTATATTTTGATAAAAAAATCATTAATCTCGTTTTTTTTTCTAAGTTTACTGGCTATCTAAATAAAATATATAAGGAAAATACCATGGTATTTATAACTGGCACCTTAGTAATATACGGAAAAAAATTTCAAATTATGCATCCCGAAATAGTAAAAAGTGAAAACATTAATAATAAAAACATATTAATTAAGCTTATATATAGACAAAAGGGAGGACTAAAATCTACAGCTATACAAAAGGCAATTCTAAATTGTGTAAAATATGTTCCAGACCTAAAGGAATGGAATAAAAACCTTTTATATTGTTATAAAAATATACCTAAGTGGGATGTTGCAATTAAAAATCTACATTTAGCTGAAGATACCGATATACTTAAAAAAACCTCTCCTACATTTATTAGGCTTGCATATGATGAAATGCTTGCTAAGCAATTATCACTTGAAATAATTAGACAATCTATTAGCAAGGAAAAAAGTAACTATTATACCAAGGACTCAACTAAGATTATAAAATTATATATTAATAACTTACCTTTTAAACTTACAAAAAATCAAAAAATTATTTATCAAGATATAATTAAAGACTTAAATTCAAAAAATAAAATGCTCAGATTGCTTCATGGTGATGTTGGTAGTGGAAAAACAGTAGTAGCAATAATTTCAGCATTACACGTAATTAAATCTGGATATCAAGTAGCTTTGATGGCTCCTACGGAGCTTTTAGCTAAACAACATTATACATCAGTAAAAAAAATATTTGAAAATTTAAGTTACAATGTTGCCTTATTAACCTCATCTTCAGAAAATAAAGGTGATGTTTTAAAAAACATAAAAACACATAAAATAAATTTAGTCATAGGCACTCATGCACTTATTCAAAAAAATGTAAATTTTTACAATCTATCTTATGTTATTATAGATGAACAACATAGATTTGGAGTAGAACAGAGACTAAAAATTAGAAATAAAGGTCAAAGCGTGGATATGTTAATACTATCTGCAACACCTATTCCAAGAACATTAATGTTAGCTACACTAGGAGATATTTCAGTTAGCACACTAAAACAAAAACCATTTAATAATACTGTTAAAACTATATTAAAGTCTGAAAATAATTTAAATGATATTTTAGTGTATATTGATAAAGAAATAAAACTTAATAATAAAATATTTTGGATTTGCCCAACTATAGAAGAAAAAGATGAAAAATCACAAAGCTATAGTGTTGAAGAAAGGTATAGATTAATTAAAAATAAATTTAAAAATGTAGGTTTATTACATGGAAAGTTAGATCCTAATAAAAAAGAGCAAATACTTAATGAATTTAGAGATAGCAAAATAAAGATTTTAATTTCTACTGTAGTAATTGAGGTAGGAATAGATATACCAGATGCAAACATAATTATTATAGATAATTCCAATAAATTTGGCTTAGCACAAATACATCAATTAAGAGGTCGTGTAGGTAGAGGCAAAAATAATGGGGTATGCATACTATTATATAAGGAGCCCTTAAATGAAAACTCTTTAAACAGGTTAAAAATATTAAAAACATCTAATAACGGATTTGAAATTGCAGAAAGTGATCTACTTATGCGTGGAGGTGGTGATGAATTAGGAAAAAAACAATATGGATTTGAAGAGTTTAAATTTTTTGATATCTTATATCATAAAAATTTAATAGAACTTTCAATAAAAGAAGCTAATGAAATAATAAGCCTTGACCCCCATTTAAGTAGTTCTAGAGGTCTTGATTTAATCAATTTATTATATATTCATAAAAAAGATAAGGCCATTAATTTAATTTCTGCTGGATAATTACTAAACTTTTTTTTTTCTAGAAATTTTCTTTTTTTTTACTTCTGGAGTTATTATGCCTCCTGATATTACTAATTTCATACCTTCTTCAACATTCATTTTTAATCTGATCAAATCTTTTGAAGGAACGAATAGTAAAAAACCAGAAGTAGGATTAGGTGTCGTAGGCAAAAAAACATTTACTGATTTATTTTTGAGCTTAGCCTTTACCTCACCCTTCGTTTCAGACGTTATAAATGCTACAGCCCATAAATCTTTTCTAGGATATTGAATTAAGACAACTTCTCTAAATGCTTTCGAAGATGAGCCTAAAATAGTTTGAAATATTTGTTTTAATGCATTGTAGATACTCCTCACTATAGGTAGTTTATTTATTATATTCTCACCTACTCTAACAAAAAATCTTCCAAAAATTCCAGCAGTAAAAAAACCTATTAAAATTAAAGAAATACCTGCAACTATTAAACCAGTACCTGGAATGTTAAATGGAAGATAAGTATCTGGATTATATTTATTAGGAACTAATTCTTTTACATTATTATCAATCAGATTGATAAATATTACTGATAAATAAATAGTAATCCCTATAGGGGCTGTAACAGCAAGTCCTGTAAAAAAATATCTTCTAACTTTTTGAAAAATATTTTTATTATATTTAGCTTTATTTTTTAATATCTTCATAATAAGTTAATAAAGTGAAAAACGTGATGAATAATAATTATACAATTATATCATATTATAAGTTTACTAAAATAAAAAATATATTTAAATATAAAAATATTTTAATAAAAATAATTAAAAAATATGACGCGAAAGGAATAATATTATTAGCACCAGAAGGTATAAATATATCATTATCAGTTATAACATTACAAAAAAGCTTGCTTATTAATGATTTAAAAAAAATAATTAGTATATCTATGAAAGATTTAAAAATATCTTATTCAGAAAAACATATATATAGAAAAACTAAAGTTAAAATAAAAAGAGAAATACTTACCACAAGAATGTCTTCTAAATATATATCCAAAAGTGATGTAGGAAAGTATGTAAAGCCTGAAGAATGGAACGATTTTATAAATAATAAAGATGTAGTATTAATAGATACAAGAAATAATTATGAAGTAGAAGTAGGAACTTTTAATGAAGCCTTAAACCCCAACTGTACAAATTTTACTGATATATTAACATGGCTAAAGAAAAATATAGTTGGAAATATTAATTATAATAAAAAAAAAATAGCTATGTTCTGTACAGGTGGAATTAGATGTGAAAAAGCAACTTCATTTATAAAAAAATTAGGTCATCAGGAAGTTTACCATCTAGAAGGAGGGATACTAAAATATCTAGAAAAAGAAACACAACCCTCTCTATGGAAAGGAGAATGTTTTGTTTTTGATAATAGAGTTACAATAAACTCAAAACTAAAAATAGGAAATTATAGTTTATGCTATGCATGCAGAATGCCTTTAAGTGAGAAGGATAAAAAAAGCAAATATTATAAAGAAGGCATTTCCTGTTTAAAATGTTATGGAAAGAAGTCATTAAAACAAATTAATAAATATAAAAGTAGGCAAGTACAATTAACAAATCTTAATAATAATAATGAAAATAGTTGATATTAAAAATAGAAAAGATATACCTATTCTCTATTCATTTAGGAGATGTCCTTATGCAATTAGAGCTAGATCAGCAATATACTTTAGCGAAAAAATTGTAGAAATCAGAGAAATATCATTGAAACAAAAACCTACTGAAATGATTAGTATATCAAAAAAAGCAACAGTACCTGTTTTAAAAGGAAAGAATTTTGTCCTAGAGGAAAGTTTAGATATAATGTTTTGGGCATTAGATAAAAATGATAAATATAATCTTTTAAGTCCATTTAGTAATAATAAAAACTATTTTTATGAGTTAGTAAATAAGTTTGATATAAAATTCAAGCATCACCTAGATAGATATAAATATAGTAGCAACTATAATGATGATAAAGATTTTTTAGGAAAATATGAACATAGAGAGAAAGGAAAAAAATTTTTAATTTTATTAAATAATCTATTATGTAATGGTAGGTATTTATTTAATAATAAACTCAGCCTTTTAGACATTTCCATATTCCCATTAGTAAGACAATTTAAAATTGCTGATCCAGAATGGTTTAAATTAGATAAAGATATATATAATGTAAATAACTGGTTAGATTCATTATTAAGCAGTATATTTTTTAAAAAAGTAATGTATAAATATGACATATGGAATAAAAATGATACAAAGGTTTTATTTCATAAAAAGTCGTAATGTAAAATAATAATTTTAAAATAACTTAGTAAAATGAAATCTGATGAAAATAAAATTATATTAATTATAAATTGCCCTGATAAGGAAGGGATAATAGCTGCTGTTTCTAACTTTCTTTTTTTAAGAAAATTTAATATTTTAGAAAGTTCTCAATTTAAAGACACTAAAAATAATAATTTTTTTATGCGTGTATGCTTTTGTAGTATAGAAAATAAAAAAAAAGTTAATTTAAATTTTTTAAACAAAGAATTTGAACAAATTTCAATACTATTTAAAATGAATTTTAACTTTCATGATGTTTCAAAAAAGCAGAAAGTTTTAGTAATGGTTTCAAAATTTGGGCATTGTTTAAATAATATTCTGTATAAATGGAAAATAGGATCGTTAAATTGTGATATCCCCTTAATAGTTTCTAATCATAATTCCCTAAAGGAAGTAGTTAAGCCATATGGAATAAAATATAAAGTACTGAGCGTAAGCAAAAAAAATAAACTTAAGCAAGAAGAAAAACTTTATCAATTGATTAAAAAAAATAATATAGACCTAGTAATATTAGCTAGATATATGCAAATACTATCTTCTGATATTTGTAATATCCTAGAGGGTAAAATAATTAATATTCATCATTCGTTTTTACCTAGCTTTAAAGGAGCTAGACCCTACAATCAAGCTTTTTTACAAGGTGTAAAGATTATTGGTGCTACAGCTCATTACGTTACAAATAAATTAGATGAAGGTCAAATTATTGAACAAGATGTAGCAAGAGTTGATCATACAAAAACTCTCAATAATTTTATTTCAATAGGTAGAGATATTGAAAGCATCGTACTAACAAGAGCCATATCATGGCACTTAGAGCATAGAATAATAATAAATGAAAACAGAACTGTAGTTTTTAATTAATCGCTGAATATAAGAAATTATTCAGATAAAGTCTTAATGTCTTCTGCGGCCATCTTTCCGTTCTCTTGTTCTTTAATTTCATATTCAACTTTTTGTCCTTCTTGAAGCTTAGCTATTCCAGAAGCTTTTACAGCTGAAATGTGAACAAATATGTCTTTATCATCAGCGCCATCTTGAGAAATAAAGCCATATCCTTTTTTATAATTGAACCATCTTACTTCGCCTTTAGCCATTATACACGTCTTTCTATTTAAAAAAGATTTTTTATACGTTACATCTTTTTTTGTTAATAATCTATAAATTTTAGTATAAAAAAATTTTAATTCAAGAAATATTATATATAACTCCCAAAAACAAATTATGGGAGTTATATAATTAATACATATTTACCAAATAGCAACTGGATTTATAATCATTTGTACAGTTCCTTCTATTCTTGCTTGACCAAGTACAAACATAAATTCTTTTACACCCTCTTTAACAAGTGGCCCTGTATTCATTGTTTCTAACAAATAAACACCATTATTTTGTAAAGCAGTAACATGTCCATAAAATACTTTGTCCCCCTTTGAGGGTGGAACATTATCAACTCCCCAAGTATCTGAACCAACCGCCATAGGATTAAATGTCATCAAATATTCCATTGCCGCATTGTCTGTTCCTGGCTCTCCAGAAACCCATGCCTTTGGATCTGCATTAAGTTTTGCATCAGTCCAACCTGTGTAAAATAATATAATGTCTCCTTCATTAATAGTGACATCCTGATTTTTCATAGCTGTCTTTATATCGTCCGGAGTTATAGCTTGGCCGGCTTCCATAGTTTCAACTCCAAAATGACTAGTCATATCAAGTATTACAGCACGTGCTACCAATGGAGGTATCTTATCTACACCCATTTTGGTAAGACCTGTAATTTTAATTACATCACCAGCTTTATTACAGTTATAAAGCATGTCATTTTCTCCTAAATGACCCAAGCCATCTATTTGAGATCCTATACCAACCCAAGTATTTAATATATCATCAGCATACGTCATGTGATACCCCATAGCACCCTTTAAGTTAGCACCCGTATTCTGATTTGGTGCCATCACGGTCAATGACAATGTTCTTGGTGGAAATGCTGGTGTTTTATTACTTATAGTAATACCTAAAGGATGTGATTTACCCTTTTTAATTAATTTAGCAGCCATTATAGTTCTTTTATCACTAATATAATTAGCTCCTCCTAATTCATCACCTGCCCCCCATTTTGAGTTTTTACAATTTCTATTACTATCAGCTGACAAAGTTTTTGTAATTGCTACTGAAAATAAAACAGAAATTAGTAACTTACTAAAAACATTTAATAGTTTCATTTATTTCTCCCTTAATTATAATTGAATAACCTTTCAATATCAGACCATTCATCTATTATTTTACACTTAAATTCATTTACTTCAATATAATATTCACTTTTATTAAATAATATTGCGTTTAGCTTATTTAAATATTTTTTTTTTAAAATAAACTTTTGTGTTAGAAAAAAACTTTTAAGATTTAGTTTATAAGTAAAAAAATTATTAAATGGATTTTTTCCCCAATACAAAAAGTTATTCTTTGTTAAAAACTGTTCACCTATCTTGTCACTATCTTTTAAATAAGCAAACTGATCATTTATAACTTTTTCACCATCAATATAATGCGTGTCTAAATAAAAAGCTTTACCATGATTAAAAAAAAACTTTATATCATAATCAGAATTGATTTTGTTACAATGAATGCCTATTTTTTCTAGAGCGGGTGCTTTTGTACAAAAAAGCAATAATACTATAATCAAAACTATATTCTTGTTTTTCTGCACTTTTATAGTATTGTCTGTTGATTGTTATTTTTTTCATATTTATGAAAAGTACTATACTTTAATGCAAAACTGATGTAATTCATCATAAAACTTTCTAAAAGAAGAACAGATTGAATAAAAAAAATAGAAAAAAAATGTACATTTATAAATTATTGTATTCTCATATTAATGGTGCGGTCGGGGGGACTTGAACCCCCAAGGAGTTGCCTCCACAACGACCTCAACGTTGCGCGTATACCAATTCCGCCACGACCGCATTTTTTATTTATTTTTTATCATATTATTAGCTATCTTTAAATCTTCATACCTGTTTATATTAAAAAAAGGATCTAATTTTTTAAACTTCCAATTTTCATATGATTTATTTAATTCATTTGTAAAATAATCTATTTTTCTTAAATCATTATTAATAAAAACTTCAAGTTTTTTTTTTAAATTATTTCTCCATAATGCAATAGTAGGATGATGTCTATTATTAGATTTAGCGATTACTACTTCAGCTTTATTTTTTTTTATATTATTGTATAGTCTAAAAGCTAAATCATTAGGTAAAAATGGCGTGTCTACAGGTACTGTACATACATAGCCTTCTTCACCGAAATTTTTTTCAGCAAAATTTAGCGCTGAATGAATGCCTGCTAAAGGACCAATATCTTTTTTATAAATATCATATATAATTTCTAACTTAATATTTCTAATCTCTTTTATTTTATTGAAGTTGACTACTACCTTTATAAATTGATTTTTAATGTTGTCGTAAACATTTTCTAATAATGTTTTATTATTTAAAAGTTGATTATATTTTCCTTTTCCGTCAAGCCTAGAACCTTTACCACCTGCTAGAATAACACATATTATTTTATTATTATTTTTCATTATCTAAAATAATTCTCTCATTTCCTGAAAGTAATGTATACCTTTTACCTCTTAACCTTCCTATCAAAGTAAGGTTAGATTTTTTTGCTAAATCAACTCCCCAAGCGGTATAACCTGACCTAGATGCTAATAATGGAATATTCATCATTACGGTCTTTATAACCATTTCACTAGTAAGTCTTCCTGTAGTATACAAAAACTTATTATCTGAGTTAATTTCATTCAAGAACATGTAACCAGCTAATTTATCAATAGCATTATGTCTACCTACATCTTCAAAAAAAGCTAAACATTTTTCTTCTGTGCATAAAACACATCCGTGAATAGCACCTGATTTTAGATATAATGAGGGTGTTAAGTTTATAGTTTTGTATAAATTAAAAATATTTGTAGTTGTTATTTTAAAAGTATTATTTAATTTAATATTCTCTATCTCATCAATAATATTTTCAAAAATAGTTCCATTTGCACAACCAGAAGTTTTTATTTCTTTCTTTTCACTAAAATCAAAAGTTGTTTTTTCTTTACTTCTTACTACTACAGTATCAATATCATCAACTACTTCAATATCATCTATTTTACTTAGATCTTTTATAATATTTTGATTTACTAAATAACCAACTGCTAAATATTTAGGATAATCTCCTACAGTCATAGCAGTAACCACGTGTTGATCATTTAAATAAACTGATAATGGTTTTTCAACTATAGCATATGATGAAACTTTGTTATTATTCTCATCATATGCTTCTACTTTTTTAATTAAAGGTGAATTTTCAGGATTTGGCTTAATATTAATAAAAATTCACCTTCAATATAGCTCTATTTAACTGTGCCTGGATGGGTGTTTTCTACGTAATGTTTAGATTTAACCGGGCTCATAAACAGATTAGAGAAAAAAGCGATAATTAATAAAGCCGCCATCGCATACATAGTAGTATTATACAAACTAGGTGTAGGATCGACAGTACCTGCTGGAGCTATTTCCATAAGTTTAGCAATAGTCACTGTTTTAGCTTTTACTAATTCATCAATACTTTCTATAGGTGCTCCAAATTTATCTAAAAATTTATTAGGATCTATTTTAGTCATCAATTCCTCTAAAGAATTATTAACCGACATGTTTCTTAATTGAGCAATAGCGACTGGTCCAATTACTCCAGCAGTACTCCAAGCTGTTAACAATCTTCCATGGATGCCTCCAACATGCATAGTACCAAACATATCAGCTAAATATGCAGGGATAGTTGCAAAACCTCCACCATACATTGTAAAAATAATCATAGTTGCAGCATAAAACATGACTAAAAACATAACTTTCGGATCTACACTTACAGCACTAGCAGTAAAGGGTATTGATAGGTATAATAAAGTACCTAAAACAAAAAAACAATGATATGTATTTTTTCTTCCTATGAAATCAGACAAGGATGCCCAAATAATTCTTCCGCACATGTTAAATACACTTATCATTAAAACATAAGTACCTGCAAAAGTAGCAGTTACAATAGACGCTAAATCAGAAGTTGGTGGAGCTGAACCAAATATCTCTGACATCATAGTTTTGGCTACACCAATAACTCCAATTCCTGCTGAAACATTAAAGCAGAGAACTATCCATAATTGATAAAATTGTGGTGTTTTTATTGCTTGATTAATATGAACATTGTTTAATGTTTTCATTTTAGCTGCAGACTCAGCTTCTGATGGCGGCTCATAACCCTCTGGTTTCCAATTCTCTGCTGGAACTCTGTACTGAAAGGCTGCTATCATCATTATTATAAAATATACTATTCCTAATGTTAAAAATGCTCCCGCAGCTCCTGTATTACCAGTTCCAACAATATATACTCCTGCATCTCCTGGGATAGCCAATTGAGCAGCTTCTGATGCTGTAGCAACTACAACTTCTACTTTTTCTCCTGCTACTTCAGCAAACCTTCTACCGTTTTCTGTTATAAGATTAATAGCTTGTTCAGTTCCTAAATATTCTGGCGCTTTTGCAAACTTATCTAATAAAAATTTCTTTAATGGAGCACCTATCATTGCACCACCACCAAAACCCATTATAGCCATTCCTGTAGCCATACCTCTTCTATCTGGAAACCATCTAATTAAAGTTGAAACAGGAGATACATATCCTAAGCCTAGTCCACACCCACCAAAAACTCCATAACCTAAATATATAAGCCAAAGTTGATGTGTCATGATCCCTAAACTTCCTACTATAAAACCTCCTCCCCATAAGCAAGCTGCTGTAACACCTACACACCTCGGACCAACATCTTCTAACCATTTACCTGCTATTGCAGCAGCTAATCCTAGGCATACTATCGCTACAGAAAATATCCAAATTACACTACTTAAATTCCAATCATCAGCTGCGCTGGAAACTACTCCTAATTCCCTAATTAAAGCTGGATTAAATATGCTCCATGCATAAACAGACCCTATACACAAGTGAATTGCTATAGAAGCCGGCGGAATTCTCCATCTATTAAAGCCCTTTGGAGCAACTATTTTATCTTTTAATAAAAACGAAAAAAAACTATTTGAATTAGTACTCATAAAAAATCTCCCTTTTATGAAACTAGCACCTCATACAGTTTAGTGCAATAATTTTTAACAAGCTTCTATGTTAGCTGCACAATATTTAAACTCTGGTATTTTTCCATATGGATCTAACTGGGGATTAGTTAACTTATTAGCAGCAGCCTCACTGAAACAAAACGGAATAAAAATCATTCCTTTTGGTAATTCTATATCCTGCCTAACACTAAGCATTATCGAACCTCTTCTGGTTTTAACATTTACTTTGCTTCCAGGCTCTAACTTTAAATAATTCATGTCTTGTCTATTCATGCTTACAATTGCCTGCGGCTCTATCTCATCTAAAGTTTGAGATTTTCTTGTCATGGCTCCAGTATGCCAATGTTCTAGTAAACGACCGGTAGTTAAAACAAAAGGAAAATCTTGGTCGGGAAGTTCATCTGGTGATATTAAATTTGTAGGTACAATCTTACCTAACCCGGATTGAGTAGGAAAATTTTGAGAAAATACTATTTCTGATCCTGGTTGATCTTTATTTTCACATGGGTATGTTACAGAATCTTCTTTATCAACTCTATCCCAATTAATATTATTTAAAGATGGCATTATTGTTGCCATCTCATCAAAAACCTCAGATACATGCTTATAAGACCAATTTAAGTCTAATGCATTTGCCATATCGATAATAATATTTAAATCTTCTCTAGCTTCTCCTGGAGCGTCTACAACTTTTCTTCCCATTTGAACCTGCCTATTGGTATTAGTAAATGTCCCATTTTTTTCTGCATGAGCAGAAGCTGGTAATATTACATCTGCATACCAAGCTGTTTCAGTCATGAAAATATCCTGAACTATTAAAGTATCTAATTTACACATGCCTTCTATTGTGTGATTTTGATCGGGATCAGACATTACTGGGTTTTCACCCATGACATACATACCTTTTATTTTACCTTTACAAACACTATCTATTATTTCAACAACTGTTAAACCTTTTTTATTATCTAATTTTGTATCCCAAAAACTTTCCATATTTTTGTGAATATCTTGATCTTCAACTGATTTATAATCAGGAAAAACCATTGGTATTAAACCAGCGTCAGATGCACCTTGTACATTGTTTTGGCCTCTTAATGGATGAAGTCCCGTTCCAGGCCTGCCTATATGTCCTGTTATCAAAGCTAAAGTAATTAAACATCGTGAATTGTCTGTTCCATGAATATGCTGAGAAATTCCCATTCCCCAAAATATAATAGAGCTGTTAGATTTAGCATAAACTCTTGCAGTATCTCTAATTATACTAGCATCAATACCGCAAACTTTTTCCATATCCTCTGGTTTAAACTTGCTAATATTTTTTTTCAACTGCTCAAAACCTTCAGTCATTGAAGCTACATACTGTTTATCATATAAATTTTCTTCAACTATTGTGTATATAATAGAATTTAACAATGCTACATCTTTTCCTGGTTTAAATTGAAGATGTCTATAAGCATGTCTTGTTAAATCTTGTTTTCTAGGATCCATAATTATTAACTTTTTTCCATCTTTAGCTGCTCTTTTAAAATACGTAGCTGCCACTGGATGGTTAGTAGTAGGTCTAGCTCCTATAACAATCATACACTCTGCATCCTTAACTGCAGTAAAAGGAGCAGAAACAGCTCCTGATCCCACACATTCCATTAGAGCAGCAACTGAAGATGCATGGCATAATCGTGTACAATGATCTACATTATTTGTTTTAAAAGCAGTTCTAATTAATTTCTGAAATAAATATGCCTCTTCATTTGATCCTTTAGCAGATCCAAAGCCACAAATGGATGAAGACCCATCATTACTATAAATTTTTTTTAATCTTTTTGCTGCTATTTCTATAACCTCTTCCCAACTTGCTTCTCTAAAGTAATCACTAATTCTCAAACTTGAATAATCATCGATTTTTTCTTTTTTAGCGGTCTCTTTTCTTATCAATGGTTTAGTTAACCTGCTATTATTATGAATATAATCAAAACCAAATCTACCTTTTACACATAATTTTTTATTATTAGCTGGTCCATCTCTTCCATCAACTTGCACTATCTTATTATTTTTCACATAAACTTTTGTTTGACATCCTACCCCACAGTAAGGACATAAGGTATCTACTGTTCTTTCTGGGTATATATCTCTTTTTCCTTCATGATTAACTAACTTTTTTTCAATTAACGCTCCCGTTGGACAAGCTTGTACGCATTCTCCACAACCGACGCAAGATGAAGAAGCCATTTCATCATCAAAGTCAAAAATAACTTTAGATTTATGTCCCCTATAAGCCATACCTATTACATCATTAGATTGCACTTCTCTGCAAGCTCTTACACATAAGTTACAATTAATACATGCTTCTAAGTTCACGTGCATTGAAGGGTGGGACACGTCATTTTGTATTATCTTATTTTTAGGAAACTTTTCTTGATCAATTGATAGTTTTTCACTCCACTTCCAAAATTTTGAGTCAGGATCAGGGTGGCTGTTTTTTGTTGGCTGATCTGCTGCTAAAAGTTCAAAAATCATTTTTTGAGTGTTACTTACATCAGATGATAAAGAATTTACTTCCATTCCCTCTGTAGGTTTTCTTATGCAAGATGCAGCTAATGTTCTCTCATTATTGATCTGAACTACACAGGCTCTGCAGTTTCCATCTGGGTCATATCCTACTTCATCTGCATGACATAAATGAGGAATATGAATATTATTCCTCTTGGCTGCATTCCAAATACTTTCTCCATCTTTTGCAGTAACATTTTTACCATTCAATTTAAATTTAATCATTTATATTATATCTGATTTAAAGTGTTTAATTATAGATTGTAGAGGATTAGGTGCAGCCTGTCCAAGACCACAAATTGATGCCTTATTCATAGTTTTTGATAATTCAGTTAGCAACTCTACATTCCAACTTTTTTCTTTCATAAGTTTAACTGCCATAGATGTTCCATTTCTACAAGGTGTACATTGCCCACAGCTTTCGTCTTCAAAAAACTTCATTAAATTAAGTCCTATTTCCTTCATATCTACTTGATCTGATAAAATAACTACTGCAGCAGAACCTATAAAACAATCATACTCCTGAAGTGTATCAAAGTCTAGAGGAATATCTCCTAGACTTGCAGGCAAAATACCTCCTGAAGCACCACCAGGCAAATAACCTATAAATTTGTGTCCTTCTAACATACCTCCGCAGTATTCCTCAATTAATTGTTTAACAGTAATACCTGCGTCAGTTAATTTAATACCAGGATTTTTCACGAAACCTGACACTGAAAAAGTTCTAAGACCTTTTCTACCATTTCTTCCATTTGAACTGAACCAACTTCCTCCTTTTTCATATATTTCCCTTATCCAATAAACAGTTTCAACATTATGAACCAATGTTGGCTTACCAAACAGTCCTACTTCTGCGACGTATGGGGGTCTATTTCTGGGAAGCCCTCTTTTTCCTTCTATTGACTCGATTAATGCTGATTCTTCTCCACAAATATAAGCCCCTGCACCTCTTCTTATATAAAGGTAATTTTTTGGAATTATATTATTTTTTTCTAGAACTTTAATCTCTTTTTCAATCATTTTTATAAGCCCATAATATTCATCTCTTATATAAATATAGCAATGTTCAGCTTCAACTAGTTTAGCAGCAACTATGGTTCCTTCTAAAAATCTATGTGGATCTTTATTTAAATAATATCTATCCTTGAAAGTTCCAGGCTCTCCTTCATCTGCATTGATGCACATTAATCTTGGCCCTTTATAAGACTTTACAAACTGCCACTTTTTATATGCTGGAAAACCTGCTCCTCCTAAACCTCTTAATCCAGACTCAGAAAATATGTTTATCATGTCATCAAAGCTAACCTGATTGTTGTTAATTTTTTTTAGAAGTTCATATCCTCCAGAAGAGATATATTCTTTAAAACTTATAAATTTTTCATTTTTGTAAGAAAAATTTTTTTCAATAATTGCATTTTCTATGTTTTTTGCATCCGCATTAAAAATATGGTTATGGTTTACTTCAACAATTGGTGCGTAATTACATCTTCCCATACATGGCGCTTTTTCCACTCTAAAGTTTTTATATTTTAATTTTGCATTATGATATACCTTTTCAGCATTAAACATTGCACATGTAACACTTTCACAGACTTTAATGGTAATATCTGATGGTTTTATATTGTCATCATCAATAATGTGAAAATGTGCATAAAAACTTGCTACTTCATATACCTCGGACATACTTAATTTTGTTAAATCTGATAGAGCTCTCATATGTCTAGCAAATAAACCATTATACTTATCATTGAACAAATGCAGGTATTCAATAAGCATATCTTTTTTTAATGGAAAATAATTTTCTAATAGTCCCTTTGCTTCTTCTATAGAAATTTTATCAACTTGTCTCCCTTTGTTGTAAAAAATTTTTTTTCTTCTTCCAAGAGCTCTATTACTTGATGTTTCCATAATATTTATCCAAAAAATTAACAGCTATAATTAAGTTATAATATAATAAGCATATTTTATATTACAATTAAATTTCTAATATAACATTTAATTTAAAAATGTCTTAAAAAAGTACAATAATTTACAATTTTTAATATTTAGTATATTCTAATTATAAGCATTTAATAAATAATTTTAATTAAGTTGAAAAAAGTCATAGGCATAGCAGGTTGGAGCGGATCAGGTAAAACCACTCTAGTTGAAAATTTGATTAAAATATTTAAAAAAAAGTATAATTTTAAGATTAGTGTACTAAAACATGCTCATAAAAATTTTAGTTTAGATAAAAAGGGTAAAGACTCTTACAGATTTTCAAGTTCTGGGGCTGATCAAGTACTTATTAGTTCTACAAAACAATGGGCTATAGTTAATAAAATAAAAGAAAATGAATTAAGACTCTCATATTTATTAAAATTCTGTAAAGAGGCTGATATAGTTTTAGTAGAGGGATGGAAACATTCAAATCTCAAAAAAATAGAAATTTATAGAACTGAATTAAATAAAAGTTTTCTATATACAGATGATAAAAACATAATTGCACTAGCTTCAGATAATACTTCTATTATAACTAACAGAAAAATTAAATTATTGGATATAAATAACCACTTAAGTATTGCAGAATTTATAATAAATAACGATTTTGGAAATTTAAATGATAAAGTTTGAAAATGTTTTTACTCTAGTTAGAAAAAATATAAAACAATTTCTTAAAATAGAAAAGGTCTTAGTAAAGAATGCTACAGCTATGGTTTTAGCAGAAGATATAATTTCTAATATAAATATTCCTCCACAAAATAATTCTGCCGTGGATGGTTATGCTATGAATTACAAGTATATTAAATCAATTAAAGATAAGAAATTTAAAATAAATCATACAATTCATGCTGGGGAAGATTTTAAAAAAAATATAAAAAAAAGTGAATGTGTTAAGGTATCAACTGGAGCCCATTTACCGAACTATCTTGATACAGTAATTATGTTGGAAAATGTAAAAAATATTGAAAAAAATATAATACAAATTTCAAGAAGCATTACTCAAAACTCTAATGTTAGAAAAAAAGGTGAAGATATTAAAAAAGGAAAAATTGTTTTAAAAAAAAATATTTTATTACAAGGACAGCATGTAGGAATTTTATCTGCTTTAGGTATAAAAGAAGTTAAAGTTTACAAGAAAATTAAAATAGGAATATTTTCAAATGGAAATGAACTTGTAAACCCCGGTATTAAAAAAAAAATAAATCAAATCTACGACAGTAATAGATTTATGATTAGTAGCTTGTTGAATACAAATACTATTAGCTGCTTTGATCTAGGAATATTAAAGGATAATTATATTTCTATAAAAAATAAAATTATGAAAGAGAAGAATAACTATGACTTATTAATCATAAGTGGAGGGGCATCATTCGGTGATAAAGACTATATAAAAAAAATAATAGAAAGCAATGGAAAGGTATTATTTTCAAGAGTATCTATAAAGCCTGGTAGACCTTTTTCAATTGGCCTATTAAAAAATAAAATACCCATAATTATTTTACCAGGAAATCCCGTAGCTAGCTTTGTAACTCTAAATATTTTTGGAAAATATTTGATTAATCACATGCTAGGAAAAAAAAATAAACTTCCTAGTTACTTTATAGTTAAATCAAATTTTAGAATGAAAAAGAAAATAGGAAGAGAAGAGTTTTTAAGAGGTAAAATTTTTAATAAAAATAATTTGATTTATGTAAATAAGTTTAAGACTGAAGGAGCTGGAATTTTAAGCTCCTTGACATGGGCTAACGGGTTAATTAGATTAAAATCTAATACAAAATTAATTAATAAAAATGATAATTTGGAATTTTATCCTTTCGAGAGTTTTTTATGAAAACTTTTGACTTTAAAGGCCTAAAGTGTCCTATACCTGTCTTAAAAGCTTATAAAATTATCAAACATGAAAAAAAACAAAATAATTTTATTTTTTTAACAGATGACGAGTCAGCACCTAAAGATTTTAAAGAGTTTTGTTTAAATACAGGTTATCAGCTTGAAGACATAATTAAGAAAAAAGATCATTATCAAATTATAATAAAAAAAACTAATTCTGAAAAGTAGCTATAATCTCAGTTCCGCCTCCAGAAACAGAACCAGAGCTCGCAGATGATAATACTGAAATTCTAAAAGTAGTAGTAGTTGGTACACTTGATATAATATGGGTTTTATTCAACTCTGCAGCAGCAATACCATCTATAGAATTTAATACATTACTTAAGGTTACAAACTGTCCAGGAATAGCTCCATGTACACCAGGTGTTGTAATTTCTAAAACTTTTGATCCTGCTGAAGTACTAAGAATAGGGTTGGCCCCTAAACTTAATATGCTTCTTACATTTGTTGAATCTCCTTTATCTTGATTATTAGAATTAGTAGCTATTATTTGAGGGGCTCTCAATGCCTCAGCTTCAGCTCTAGCCTTAATTCTTTTAGTTTTTTCTATTTCTTGTCTTTCAGCAAGTCTTGATGCTTTAGAAAGGTTTCCTTTCTTTATTAATTCATAAATTAGTTTATCTGTTTTATTGGTGGAGATATATTCGCTAGAAGTTTCAATATTTTTCGAATTAAAATCGTTACTATATATGTCTACAGCTTTAATATTATCTCTACATAAAGTAAGTATTTTATTGAATTGAACTTTATTTTGTACAGCATTTTTAATACATTCATTAAGATTATCAGAAATTAGTAGAGTACTATTGAGTAAATAAACTATAGTAAAAACAATAATATAAAATAATTTTCTTTTTATCATTAACATGAAGTTATTTCTTCTTTCCAGCACCTTTAAATATACTATATGCTATCTTTAACATGTTTTATTTAAATTATAATTAGCAAGATTCATACCAGTTATATCAGCCCACTTAAATTTACCTCGTGTAGTTTATAAGCAACAAAAACTCAATTTGACAGATCTGGTACCATTATTTCTGCTTCTATTAACTCAGTTCCACTAAAATCTGCCATTTTCATTTAAAAACTTTGGTGAGCCCGCTGGGATTCGAACCCAGGGCCCCTCGCTTAAAAGGCGAATGCTCTACCGCTGAGCTACGGGCTCTTATTATTATGTTTATATTTATTTCAATTTATTTCAAGTTAAAGTTTTAAATTATATAATTTTTTTTCTTTAATAGCATTTCTAATCGTTTTCATCAAGTTACTGTAGTAGCTTAAATTATGTTTAGTTAAGAATACACTTCCAAGAATTTCAGAGTTTTTTACAAGATGATGTAAATATGCCCTAGAGTAATTTTTACAAACACTACAATTACAATTAATGTCCAAAGGTAATGTATCTCTAGCATACTTAGAGTTTCTTATTTTAATATTTCCTTTAGAAGTGAATGCTAGACCTGTTCTTCCAGATCTTGTAGGCAAAACACAGTCAAACATATCAACACCTCTTTTTACAGCTTCTAATATATCATCAGGATAACCTGCTCCCATTAAATACCTTGGCTTATCTTCAGGTAGATATTTGCATACGAAAGCAACTATTTCTAACATTAACTCTTGTTTTTCTCCTACAGCTAATCCACCTAAAGCATATCCATCAAAATCTAATTTTAAACAAGATGATATAGACCTTGACCTTAGATCTTTGTACATACCTCCTTGAACAATTCCAAATATTCCGTAACCTTTTCTTTCGATATAACTAGTCTTAGATATTTTTGCCCATGACATAGATCTATATAATGAAGACTCTACATCATCATAAGAAGCAGGATGTGCAATGCATTCATCAAATATCATTGTAATAGTTGAATCTAATTTATGTTGTATATTTATCGCTTTTTTTGCATTTAGCCTTTCTAATTTTCCGTCAAGGTGAGATCTAAAAGTAACTCCCTCTCTATCAACCTTTACATTATCTCCTAAAGACATTACTTGATAGCCTCCTGAGTCGGTTAAAATAGATTTATCCCACGACATAAATTTATTTAAACCACCAAGTTTATCTATAGTTTCTATACCCGGTCTTAACATTAAATGGTAAGTATTAGCTAAAATTATATTGTAATTTAGTTCCTCTAAATTAAATTTATCAATTCCTTTGACGGTAGCTAGTGTCCCCACAGGCATGAATGCAGGTGTTTCAATTTCACTATACTTAGTTTTTATTAAACCAGTTCTAGCCTTTCCGCAATGTTCTTTAATATCAAAAATCATTTCTTTTTACTAACATTGCATCTCCATAACTAAAAAAACGTAATTTTTTTTTAATAGCAAATTCGTAGAGTTTCATCATATAGTTTTTTCCAGCAAATGCTGAAACCAGAATAAATAAGCTCGATTTAGGCAAGTGAAAATTAGTTAATAACTTATCAACTATATTGAACTTAAAACCAGGATAAATAAATAAATCAGTTTCTTCATTAAAATATCTGATTTCTCCATATTTATTATAACACGCTTCTAACAATCTCATAACTGTTGTTCCAACTGCTACAATTTTTTTTCCCTTATTAATGGCATTATTAATTTCTAAAGCAGATTTTTTAGATATAAAGCCTTTTTCTTTATGTAATTTATTAAGTTTTACTTTATTTTCTTTTAGGGGTAAAAATGTTCCTTCTCCAATATGAAGTGTAATATTTATTATAGAAATATGACTTTTTTTTAAACTTTCTATTAACTTTTCATTAAAATGAAGCCCCGCTGTAGGGCTGGCAACTGCACCAATTTTCTTAGCAAATACAGTTTGGTAGTTTTTCTCATTTTCTTTCCTACTAAAACTTGTCTTAATATAAGGAGGTAAAGGTAAACTACCATATTTTTTTAAATAACTATTGACTGCTTCTATACCTTTATTAACTTTTAAATAAACAAAAGCGTTTTTTTTTTCTTTAACTACTAAATTAAAATTGTTATTTAATTTTATAACATCTCCTATTTTTGCTTTTCTTCCAGGTTTAATAAAGCTTTTCCAAAAATAATCATTTACATTTTCTAAGAGTGTAATTTTTATTGATTTACCATTCAATTTTCCATTTATTACTGTAGGCTTTACTTTAGTATCATTAATTATTAAAACATCATTTTTTTTAATGAAAGATTTAATGTTTTCGAAATTAACTATTTTTTTTTTTTCACATATTAATAGTTTCGATAAACCTTTTTTACTTGCTGGCTTTTGAGCAATTAATTCTTTTGGTAAAATATAGTTAAAGTCATTTAAAATCATAAATGTTTAATTATGATTTTTTAAATTTTACTTTTAGTTTTTTGTAAACCTCAAAAGGTACAAACGATTTAACATCTCCATCAAGTCTGCATATTTCTTTTACAAATCTAGATGATATAAACTGGTGTTTTTCGCTTGCCATTAAAAAAACTGTTTCTATATCAGAATTAAGCCTAGCATTCATACCTGTCATTTGAAATTCATAATCAAAATCTGATACTGCTCTTAATCCTCTAATAATTATACTTGCATTTATGTGATTAGCAAAATTCATTAGAAGACCTTTAAAAGAAAGTACTTTAACATTAGTTATATTATTTTTTTTTTTAATTAACTGATTTTCTATTAATTTTTTTCTTTCCAACATGGAAAAAAGATGACTTTTTTCTTCATTTTCAGCAACTCCTATTATAAGTGTATCAACTATTTTTGATCCTCTTATTATTATATCTATATGTCCATTAGTTACTGGATCAAATGAACCTGGATATAGTCCAATTCTCTTTTTCATTAATTTTCCTGCTCAATATTTTTTTTCACCTTTGTCACAGACACTACTCTTTCTGATTTCTCTGTATTTAATAAAGTTACACCTTGAGTAACTCTTCCAGCTATTCTAATACCATTAACAGGCAGTCTAATTAACTTTCCCTTATTAGTAACTAACATTACCTCTTCATCTTCCAAAACAGGAAAAGATGCAACTACACCACCATTTCTTTCTGAGGTTTCAATATTTAAAATTCCTTGCCCACCTCTTCTAGTTTTTCTATATTCATAGGATGAAGATCTTTTTCCAAAACCATTTTCAGTAACAGATAGTAAAAATTCTTCATTATCAGATATCAAAGATAATCTTTTCTTATCAAATTTAACTTCTTTTTTTTCATTCCTTCTTAAAGAATTTGAAAATTTTAAATAACTTTCTCTTTCATCTGTAGTTATATCTAATGACTTTAGAATTGAGGTTGATATGATTTTATCATTATTTTGTAATTTTATTCCCCTTACTCCCATTGAAGTTCTTCCACTAAAAACTCTAACATCATTGACACCAAATCTAACACACTTACCTTTTGATGTAGATAGGATTATATCATTATTTTCTCCTACTAAAAGGACTTGCATTAATTTATCGTTATTATCCAACTTCATCGCCCTTTTACCGTTTGCTTTGATATTAGTAAAGTCAGAAACTTTGTTTCTTCTAACATTGCCAAATTTAGTAACAAAAACTAAAGAGTTCTCACTTTCTTCATTAGGAAGAACTAACATAGCAGTGGTAAGTTCATTTTCAGATAAAGGAATTACATTTATTAATGGTCTACCTCTGGCTTGTGGAGATCCTTTCGGAAGTTTATAGACTTTAATTTGATGAACTATGCCTTTGTTTGTAAAAAATAAAACTATATCATGACTATTAACAGTCATGACTTTTTCAACAAAATCATCTTCTTTTGTAGTCATTCCAGATCTACCTTTTCCTCCTCTTTTTTGTGATCTATAAAAGTCTACTGGAACTATTTTAACATAACCTGAGTTTGTCAGGGTTAAAACTACATCTTCTTTCTCTATTAAGTCATCTAAGTTTTTTTCTTCATAATTTTCAAATATTTTTGTTCTTCTTTCTACCGCATAGTTTTCTTTAATATCAATAAGCTCATCAATTATAAGCTTTCTTATTAACTGATCTGAAGATAATAATCTAAGAAGATCAGTAATTTTTTTTGATATTTCTAATAGGTCACTTTCAACTTTATTTCTTTCAAGACCAGTTAATCTTTGCAATCTTAATTCAAGTATTGCTTTTGCTTGTTCTTCAGATAAATATGCAAAATTGTCTATTTTACTTGATAATCTTGAATCTTTATTAGCAGCTAATAATGAAGCTAGGTTTTTAGAACTCCATTTATGATTAATAATTTTTTCTTTTGCTTCTGCTGCATCTTTAGAGGATCTAATAAAATCAATCATTTTATCAATATTTTCTATTGCTATTGCAAGTCCGAGAAGCAAGTGCTCTTTTTCTTTTGCCTTGTTGAGATCATAAGAAGTTTTTTTAATTATTACTTCTATTCTATATTCTATAAATGTTTCTAAAATCTCTCTGATACCAAACTGAGTTGGTTGACCATTTTTTAAAGCCAATATATTTGTGCCAAAACTAGTCTGTAATGAGGTAAATTTATGTAATTGATTAAGAACAACTTCAGGCGTAGCATCTCTCTTTAATTCAATAACTACTCTAACGCCATCTTTATCGGATTCATCTCTTAGATCAGAAATACCTTCAATTTTTTTTGATCTAACACAATCTGCTATTTGTTCTACTAATCTAGCTTTATTTACTTGATAAGGTACTTCCTTAATTATTATGGCTGATTTTTCTTTAGAGTTTGTTTCAATCTCTGAGAGACCTCTCATTACAATAGAACCTCTTCCTCCTGAATAAGAGCTCTCTATTCCACTATTACCTATTATTATACCGCCGGTAGGAAAATCTGGTCCCAAGACACATTTCTTGATTTCTGTGTCATCTACAGTTGGCTGTTTTAGTAATAAGATAGTTGCATCAATAATTTCACCTAAATTATGAGGTGGTATGTTAGTAGCCATACCTACAGCTATTCCTCCTGCACCATTTACTAATAAGTTAGGATATTTTGCTGGCAGTACCTCGGGTTCCTTTAAAGAATTATCATAATTTTCAACAAAATTAACAGTATCTTTATCTATATCATCCAGCAAAGTACTAGCCACTTTTGCTAATCTAATTTCTGTATACCTCATAGCTGCAGGAGGATCTCCATCCATTGATCCAAAGTTTCCTTGTCCATCTAAAAGTTTGAGGCTCATTGAAAAAGTCTGGGCCATTCTTACCATTGATTCATAAATAGCACTATCTCCATGAGGATGAAATTTTCCCATCACTTCACCTACTATTCTAGCTGACTTTCTATAAGGTTTATTCCAGTCATAGTTACCATCATACATAGAATATAATATTCTTCTGTGTACTGGCTTTAAACCATCTCTAATATCTGGAAGAGCTCTACTTACTATTACACTCATTGCATAATCTAAGTAAGATTTCTTCATTTCATCTTCTATTTCTACTCTCTGAATAGAAGACTGTGAACCATTAAGATTGTTATTAGTATCGTTATTATCTTCAGACAATTTTATTCCATAAATAATTAATTAAAAAGGTATATCATCATCAAGTTCAGTGCTTTTTCCTGTAAAATCATCTATAGGATTATTTTTTTTTTCGGGTATGTTGTTATTATTATCAGAGACCGCTCTATTTTCAATTTTATCCAATAAAACTAGCTCTCCTCTGTACTTTTGCAGTACAATTTCAGTAGAATACTTATCAGTTCCATTAGCATCCTGCCATTTTCTGGTTTGCAATTGTCCTTCAATATAAACTTTCATTCCTTTTTTAACAAATCTATCAGTTATATCAATCAAACCAGTATTAAATATTGCAATTTTATGCCATTCTGTAACCGATTTTTGTTCCCCAGTTTCTTTATCCTTCCAACTTTCACTGGTAGCAATAGAAAAATTTACTACTCTGTCCCCACTCTGAAAAGTCTTTACTTCAGGGTCATTACCAACATTCCCAACTAAGATAACTTTATTAATGCTATATGCCATAAAACTTTTATATCAGATTGAATTATTATTTACTATATTATTTTAATATATTTATTTAAATTTTCCAATTAAGTTAAAATTATAAGCAAATGTTAGAAAAAATAAAAATAAAAGAAGCTAAAGGTAATAATCTCAAAAAAATATCTGTAGAAATACCTAAGAATCAAATAGTGGTAATTACCGGAGTATCAGGGAGCGGAAAATCAACCCTAGCCTTTGATACTATATATGCTGAAGGACAAAGAAAATATGTTGAAAGCTTATCTGCATATGCTAGACAGTTTTTACAAATGATGCAAAAACCAGATGTAGAAAGCATAGAAGGTTTATCTCCGGCAATAGCTATAGATCAAAAAACAGTATCTAAAAATCCAAGATCTACTGTAGGAACCATAACTGAAGTCTATGATTATATGCGCTTATTGTTTGCTAGAGCAGGGACACCTTATTCACCAGTGACTGGAAAACCAATAACAAAACAAACATCTACAGAAATCACCAAAAAAATTAAAAAAATGAAACCAGGTAGTAAAATACTTATTTTAGCTCCTATAGTAAAGCAAAGAAAAGGTGAATTTAAAAATGAGTTTATAGAATTACGTAAAAAAGGATTTCAAAGAGTTTTTATAAACAAAAAACTTTATGATATTGAAGATATACCTAAGCTAGATAAAAATAAAAAACACGATGTTGAAATAGTAATAGATAGACTAATTATTTCTAAAGAACTATTAAATAGATTAGCAGACAGTGTAGAGTTATGTTTAGAAATATCAAAAGGATTATTATATGTTTACGATGTAGATGCAAAGGAAATAGAAATTTTTTCTGCTAACTTTTCTTGTCCAGTATCAGGCTTTACTATTGAAGAAATTGAGCCTCGAATATTTTCTTTTAATAGTCCTCAAGGAGCATGTTCTAATTGCGATGGTCTAGGAGAAAATAATTTTTTTGATCCAGATCTATTGATGCCTAATAAAAATATTTCTATATCAGAAGGCGCAATTAAGTTATGGGAAAAAGGTATAAACAAATATTACATAAAAATTCTTAATCAACTATCATATAAAATAGATTTTTCTGTTGATACTCCTATAAAAAATATTAAAAAAGAAGTTTTAGATATTTTGCTTTATGGGTCAGAGGATATTTTAGTAGAAGAATTTGAATTCACTAGATTTAGAAAGAGAAAAAACTTACCTTTTAAAGGTCTTTTATATTTATTTCAAAGACATTACAACTTTATAAAAGATTCATGGTTAAAAGAAGAGTTTGATAAATTTAGAATTTCTAAAATTTGTGAAAAATGTAAAGGACTTCGTCTCAATGAAAAATCTTTAAGTGTAAAAATAGATGATAAGAATATAGGGGAGATATGTGATTTTTCGATAGAAAAGGCTCTAGAATGGTTTTCTTCATTAGAGAAAAAACTTGTAGGTAACAATAAGATTATCGCTAAACCAATTCTAAGAGAAATAATTAACAGAACAAGTTTTTTAAGTAATGTAGGACTTGATTACTTAACTTTAGGAAGAAAATCTTTTACTTTATCTGGAGGGGAAAGTCAAAGAATTAGATTAGCCTCTCAGATAGGATCAGGATTAACCGGAGTTATTTATGTATTAGATGAACCGTCTATAGGGTTACATCAAAAAGATAATAACAGATTATTAGAAACTTTATATAAATTAAGAGATTTGGGTAACTCTGTAATAGTAGTTGAACATGATGAGGAAGCTATTAGTTCAGCGGACTATATTATAGATATAGGACCAGAGGCAGGAATAAAAGGAGGTGAAATAGTAGCAAAAGGAAAACTACAGAGTATTCTTAAGAGCAAAAACTCTCTTACAGCACAATATTTATCAGGAGAAAAAAAAATAGAAGTTCCTAAATCCAGAAGAAAAATAAATAGCAAGAAATTTTTAAAGTTTACTGGTGTTGCTACTAACAATTTAAAAAATATTAATGTAAATATACCTTTAGGCACTTTTTGTTGTGTAACTGGAGTTTCAGGAAGTGGAAAATCTAGTTTAGTAATAGATACTATTTATCCGGCACTATATAATTTAATTAATAAAACCAGAAAAAGTGCTGGATTATTTAAAAAAATTATCGGTTCAGAAAACTTTGATAAGGTTATTAATATTACACAATCACCTATAGGCAGAACTCCAAGATCAAATCCTGTAACTTACACAGGTACATTTACTCCGATAAGAGACTGGTTTGCACTATTACCAGAAGCAAAAGCTAGAGGGTATAAGGCGGGAAGGTTCTCATTTAATACTAATGGAGGAAGATGTGATTCTTGTAATGGAGATGGTTTGAAAAAAGTTGAAATGCATTTTTTATCAGATATTTATGTAAAATGCGAAGAATGTAATGGTTCACGTTTTAACGCTGAAACATTAGAAATAAAATACAATAATAAAAGCATCTCTGATGTTCTAAACCTTTCAGTTCAGGAAGCACTTAAATTTTTTGAGGTTATACCAAGTATTCATAGTAAATTAGAAATGCTTAACAAGGTAGGATTAGGTTATATAAGCATAGGTCAATCTGCTACAACTCTATCTGGGGGTGAAGCCCAAAGAATAAAAATTGCTAAGGAGCTTTCTAAAAGGGCCACGGGTAAAACTTTATACATATTAGATGAACCTACAACTGGTCTGCATTTCCATGATGTAAAAAAACTTATCTATGTATTACAAGAATTAGTAAATAATGGAAATACTGTATTAGTTATAGAACATAATTTAGATGTTATTAAAAGTGCAGATTGGGTTATAGATTTGGGTAGAGAAGGAGGTTCAAAAGGAGGAGAATTAGTCGAAGAAGGTCCACCTGAATTTATAGCTAAAAGTAATAAAAGTCATACCGGATATTTTTTAAAAAAATATCTAAACTAATTCTAAAATAGCTAAAAAGTTTCTTCCCTCTGTGACTAAAATGTTAAACGTATTGTACGCTGGAATGCTTGCCATAACCTCATGCTTTATTTTATTTTCTAAGAAAAATTCCTCTAATGCTAATGGTAATTTAATAAATTTTTTTCCAGTACCTAATAAAACTAAATCTATGGAATATTTTTTTTTTTTTAGTTCTTCCTTTATTAAAAGCAATACCTCATTATCATAAACTTCAATTTTTTTATTAATTTCTACTACTCTATTATCATTAAAAATTATTAGATTCTTAAATTTTTTATTATTAATAACAACATAACTACTATCGTAAGCTGATATAAAAGCACTATTTTCTAGATTTTCTATATCTATTTGAAGTGCTATTCTTCTTCTCCTTTTACTTTTCTAATAGGCATATTTAATAACACCGGCGTAGCTATCAAAATTGAAGAATAGGTTCCAATAATAATTCCCCAAATCATTGCTAAACTAAAATCTTTGATTATATTTCCACCAAAAAGATATAAAGCAACTAAAGCTAAAATGGTGGTTGCAGTAGTATTAATTGTTCTAGATAAAGTTTCATTAATAGATTTATTTAATAATTTAATTATTTCCATTCTTCTAAATTTTTTTAAGTTTTCTCTTATTCTATCATACACAACTACTGTATCATTCATTGAATATCCTATTATTAGAAGTATAGCAGCTACTGTTGACAGATTAAATTCTAAACTAGTTAATGAAAACATACCAACCGTTAAAACAGTATCATGAACTAGTGCAATAACAGCACCTAAGGCAAATGGTAATTCAAATCTGAACCATATGTAAATCAACATAGATATTATTGCCACAATTATAGCAATTATTCCTGTATAAACTAATTCCTTACTTACAGTAGGACCAACATATTCTACTCTTCTATAATCAATTTGCCCACCAAACTGCTTTTTAAAAGAATTCTTTATTAAATTAATAAGCTCTTCTTGATCATTATCAATTGTTTCATTTAATTCTACTTTAATTAAATAATTGTTATTAGAATTATCTAATGCTTGTATAGAAAAATCGCCTTTATTTACTTCAGCTATCTTATTTCTTAAGGTCTCTAAATTTGTATCTTCTTTAAATTTAGCTTCTATTAAAAGTCCCCCTTTAAAGTCTATTCCAAAATTGAGACCTTTTAACATAAGTGCAATTAGTGATATTAAAGCTAAAAAGAAAGAAATAGAGTAGAAAATTTTTCTTTTTTCTATGAAAAATAAATTAGGTGTTTTTTTTATTAACCTTAATAGCATACTATAACTCCAATTCTCTTTTTGAACTCTTTATGTAATAAGTACTTATCATTAGTTTGCTTATAAGCATTGTGCATAAAATAGTACTTATCACTCCTAGCCCTAAAGTAACTGAAAAACCTCTAATAGGTCCAGAACCTAAAAAAAACAGTATAATTGCAGCAATCAAGGTTGTAACATTTGCATCTAATATAGCTCTAAGTGCCTGATCAAAACCAGTATTGATAGCACTTATTTTACTTCGCCCTAAATATTTTTCTTCTCTTATTCTCTCAAATACCAGAACATTAGCATCTACAGCCATACCTACTGTCAATGCTATTCCTGCTATTCCAGGAAGTGTTAAAGTTGCTTTGAGTACTACTATCCATGCTATTATAAATAAAAAATTTATAATTAAAACGACGTCTGCTATTATACCTAGTTTGCCATATATTAAAATCATATAGATTAGTACTAAAGATAAGGCTATTATTACAGAAATAATACCTGCATTTATAGAATCTTCACCAAGACTTGGTCCTACAGTCCTTTCTTCAATAATACTAATAGGAGCTGGTAAAGAACCTGCTCTTAAAAGTATGGCTAAATCGTTTGCCGTCTCAAAAGTAAAATTACCTGATATTTGTGCATTACCAGTTGGTATTGCTTCTTGGATTACTGGAGCTGAAATTACTTTATTATCTAGAACAATAGCAAATCTTTTTCCAACATTTTTAGAAGTAAGATCAGCAAATTTTCTTGAACCTACTGCATCAAACCTAATAGAGACTATCGGTCTATTAAATTGATCTACAGAAGCATTAGCATCTATTAGATTATCTCCACTAACACCAATTCTTTTTTTTATCACGTATTTTGTACCAAACTCACCCTCTTCTAAAACCTCAGATCCAACAAAATATTTTTTATCACTAATACTACTCATAGCCTTTTCATCGACCATTCTAAAATTCATTTTGGCTGTTTTACCTAATAAGTTTTTTATTCTATCTGGATTCTTTAATCCTGGTAATTGAACTAGCACTCTTTGTTTACCTTGAATTTGAATAATTGGTTCATTGGTACCAACTTCATCAACTCTTTTTCTAATAATTTCTAAAGATTGTAGCATTAAGGAATTTTTAAAATCTTTTATAAATTTTTCACTTAAAAATATTTCAAATTTATCTTTATTTAATGAATAATCAAAATAATCAAATTCTCTTAATATTTTTTTAATATCTTTTATGTTTTCAGAATTATTTTCAATAATAATTTTTTCTTCAGCTAAAGAAATTTTTTCTATTAATATATTCTCTTTTTTAAGGGAACTACGCAAATCTTCTGCAAAGTTTTGTAATTTTTCATTGATTGCATAATCTGTCTCTACTTGCAATAAAAGTTGAGATCCACCCTGAAGATCCAAACCTAACTTAATTTGATTTTTAGTCCACCAATCAGGCAATAAACTATTTTTATTGATAAAAGAAGGTATAGCAAAAAATACACTAAATACTAATATACTCAACGATAGAATTACCTTTAAAGAAACTTTTTTCATAATTAAGACACACCTAAAGACTAGTTATTTTTTTTTATCATCCAATAAATCTACAACTGTATCTCTTTTTATTATAACGCTTACATTATCTGATATATTAGCTGTAACGTATAATTCGTCATTTAATTTTGTAATTTTTGCTACAATTCCTCCTGACGTAACAACTTGAGATCCTACCTTCAAAGAGTTTACCATCTCTTTGTGTTGTTTAACCCTTTTTTGTTGGGGTCTAATCAACAAAAAGTAAAACACAACAAAAATTAATATTAACGGTAACAACTGAACAATTAAACCCTGACTTCCTGTTCCTTGAGCAGCTTGGGCAAATGCAATATTAATAATCATAAATTCATCTCCTAAATAAAAACAATATACATTTCAATAAGTGTATTGCAAGAAAAGTATAGTTTAGATATTTTTAAATAATAAACAACTACTTTAATAAAAGTCGATAGAAATTTATGAATATTATAAAAAAAATTTTTACATATTATAATAATGAAAATATTTTAAATTCCATACGGTCAGGAATTTTAGAATGGGATAATTTAAGTAATAACTTTTACTTACTAGATAGCAATGAACATGATCTTAACAATTTGCATAATATAGAAGTTCAAAAGGATGCTTTGTTGAGTAATACAATAGCATTTGCTAATAATAAACCTGCAAATAATGCTTTATTATGGGGTGCCAGAGGTACTGGAAAATCATCATTAGTATTGTCAGTGTTTAAAGAAGTAAGCAATAAAAAAGACCTTTTATTATTAGAATTAAAAACTAATCAAATTAGATATTTAAGTTTTATATTGAGAAAATTAAAGAAATCAAACAGAAAATCTATTATATTTTGCGATGATTTTTCTTTTTCATTAGAAAATGAAAATTTTATTTTATTCAAAAATATAATTGATGGTGCGGCTAGTAAAAATAGTGATGTACTGTATTACGTAACTTCTAACTATAGAAATGTTATAAAGGCGAATAATAATAATAATAATAATATAAGTACTTTAAAAAAACTTGAAATTACAGAAGATGAAACCGCCTTATCTGATAGATTTGGATTATGGTTAGGCTTTGAGAGTTTTAATGAGTCTGTATATCTTGATATAGTTTATCATTACATAAAAAAATATAATTTAAAAATAGACAATGATTATGTAAAAAAAAAAGCAATTCAATGGTCGATTTTAAGAGGTTCTAGATCTGGAAGAGAGGCGTTACATTTTGTGAAAAACCTTATTACTATCACTTAATTAAACTTCTTAATTTTTCTTTAAAAAAAATTTAGGGTTAACAGGATTCGAATTTTTTCTTACTTGAAAATGTAATTGATTTTTTTCTACATTACCAGTATCCCCAACAGAACCTATTATATCTCCAGTTTTAACTTTATCTCCTAATTTTATTAAAAACTTATCTAAATGAGCGTATGCAGTTGTCCAACCACCTTTGTGTTTAATTAAAATTAAATTACCCCAAGCAGGAAGTTCGTTCCCCCTGTATATTACTTTTCCATCAAGTGCTGCTCTAACTGGGTTACCTCTAGCTGATAAAATATTAATACCATCATTTCTTCTTCCTCCTTCCTTAATACCAAACGATGTTATAACTTTACCTGTAGTAGGCCAAGAAAATATTTCCGAATGTTTAATCTTTTTATTATAATTTTTAGTTATTTTATTTTTTTTTGTTTTATTATTACAGTTTCGTGAATCTATATAATAAGGAAGTTTAAGGTTAGAATTAACTATTAATCTCCTTTCATTTAAGTTAGGGTTTTTATCTCTGATATCATTAACATCTACGCCAAGACATTTCGATATTTTAAATAAAGTATCAGATTTTTTAATTTTGTAGTTTTTTGATAGAGGTATTTTAATCTGCTGTCCGGGTTTTAAAATATACGGCGGTTTTATATTATTAAACTTTACAAGTTCCTTTACAGTTAATTTATACTTTTTAGATATATTTAATATTGTATCTCCAGGGAAAATTATTATTTTTCTTTTGCTAATTTCATGTCTTTTTTCTTTACCGTAAATGCCTTTTTCTATAATTTTTACAGTTTGATTTTTACTGCACCCTTGTAACAAACAAAAAAACAAAAAAACACTAATAAAACAAAAAAAATTATTATTATTTTTCATATTAAATTACTGTTACATAAAAAATTATAATTTATATCTAATGTCACTAAATCTGAACTTTTTTTTATTTTAATCATTTTATAACCTTTATCCCGAAACAACTCTGGAACAATAGCTACTCCATTTTTTGACAAATAATCCTCTATAGAATTAAAAATATTATTATTATTTTTAAACGAGATTATAATATCAAAAGGAGATACTCTGCGCCAATTTGAAAAGTCTGATCCTATAGTTAAAAAAATATTTTTATTTCCTATTTTATTAAATACTTCCTCTAGTAAATATTTATGGTTTACGTTTTCGCATAAGCTATATACTCTTTTACCCATTTTTGTCAAAATAGGCAAAGACCATCCAGCCTTAGGTCCTAATACTAAAATATTATCAACTTTTTTTTTTGTTACAATACTCAACTCTAAGGTTTGAACAATAATGACAAGTTCATTTAAAGAAAATTCTTTATATAATTTTGTATGCTTTAGAAAACTCATATAATAATGAGGAGGAATTTTTTCTACTGCTTCTAAAAGAGCCTTATTTTTAATACCATTACTTCTTAATTCTAGCAAAATTTGAATAAGAAACTCTTTATTATTCAATGATTTTTCCTAAAATTTTTTTATATTTAATAAAATCTCTTTCGCTTATATATAAGTTTTTATTATGATGTATTGATAAAGTAATAAAATGTCTTTTAAGTTCAAACTCATCTTCACCAGACTTAGCTGTACTCAATATTTTTCTTTCAGAAGGAATAATAAAATTTTTTTCTTTATTTTCTATATTTGAATAAACTAATTTTCCTGGTTTTCTTTCACCTGTTTTAACTACTTTGATACCCTTAACTAACTGACAAGGAAGACTGGGAAAGTTAATATTATAGAAAATATTACTAGGTATATTTTTTTTTAGTATAGATTCTATTATTTTAGGAGCAAAGAATTTAACAGCAGAATAATCTATCTTATTTTTATTTCTGTTTACCGATATAGCTATAGATTTAATACCATTAATACTTCCTTCTCTTGCTGCAGCAACTGTACCTGAATAAAGCAAGTCTAAACCTAAATTAATCCCTTCATTAATTCCTGATAGTAATAGTTTAGGTTTTATCTTATTATCTGACATTAACTTATACAAACCGATTATAACACAATCTACAGGTGTTCCTGATAAAGAATATTCTTTTGATTTTATTTTTTTAATTTTTAATTTTTTATTTATAGTGATTGAATGGCTCTTAGCAGATTGATTTTTAAGAGGAGCCACTATCCAAACATTTTTAAACAAATTTTTACTTATTTTTTTCAATACGTCTATACCTTTTGAATTAAATCCATCATCATTAGTAATTAACGTAGCAGTTTGTTTAATATCCATATTAAATACAGATTTCTTTTTTTCCGTTCATATATTTAACTAAAATACCTGGAACTTTTATTCTTTTATTATCTAATTGATAATTTTCCATAATAGCTAATAAGGTTCTTCCAACTGCTAAACCTGAACCATTAAGTGAATGAATAAAAGTTTTATTTCCACTTTTATCTCTATATTTAGAGTTCATTCTTCTAGTCTGAAAATCTCTACAATTTGAACAACTAGATATTTCTCTATATTTATTTTGACTAGGCAACCATACTTCAATATCGAATGTTTTACTTGATGAAAAACCCATATCTCCTGTACTTAGCAATATTACTCTATAAGGCAAGTCTAGAAGATCTAGTACTTTTTTTGCACAATCAAGTAATCTATTTAATTCATCATTAGATTTATCTTTATTAACAAGTGACACAAGTTCTACTTTTTTAAACTCATGTAGTCTTATCATGCCTTTAGTATCTTGTCCCGCTGCTCCAGCTTCAGACCTAAAACAATTAGTTATTGAAACGTATCTTAAAGGCAAATCATCTTCTTTAAGTATCTCTTCTCTATGTAAATTAGTCAGGGTTACTTCAGCAGTAGGAATCAACCATTTATTATTATCTACACTAAATAAATCTTTTTTGAATTTGGGAAGTTGCCCTGTTCCAATTAAAGTACTTTCTTTAACAATATGAGGAGTGCTAATTTCAGTATAATTATGCTCATTAATATGTAAATCTAGCATAAAGTTAATTAATGCCCTTTCTAGATTAGCAAGATCAGATTTTAAAACTACATACCTTGAGCCAGATAATTTTGAAGCAATTTCAAAATCCATCATATTTTTTTCTTTACCAAGTACATCATGAGCAATAGGAGAAAAAACAAATTTAGAAATATTATCAGTTTTAAATACTTCTTTATTAAAAGAATCATTTTTACCTACTGGAACATCTTTATCTGGAATATTTGGTATATTTAAAAGAATTTCATTTAATTCTTGATTGACAGCAATTAATTCTTTTTCTAAACGCAATATATTTTTCTTTATTAAATTTACTTTATTCTCAAGATCAGAAGTATTAATTTTATTTTTTTTATTAATGCCAATATTTTTAGAAATTTCATTTCTGTCCGTTTGTAATTCTTGTATTTCTGAAATTATTTTTCTTTTCTTAGTATCTAAATTTAAAATAGTTTTTGCTGATACAATGGAATTTCTTTGAGCCATTAACTTCTCAAATTGGTCAGGGTTTTCTCTTATATATGATATTTCAATCATAATTACTCATTGTAATCAGTTTCTCCAATATTTTTCTTTTTCTTTACATTAGAATTATTTTTTTCTTTTCTATTTTCAAAAATCTTTGCTAGAACTATAGATATTTCAAATAATATTATTATTGGTATTCCCAATCCTATTTGGCTTATTAAATCAGGAGGAGTGAGTATAGCCGCTACTAAAAATGCAATTACTATTGCATATTTTCTTCTTTTTTTTAAATCATTACTGTTTACAATACCAGCTCTTGATAATAATGTTAATGCTACGGGAATTTGAAATGCTAAGCCAAATGCAAACATAAGTTTTAAAACTAATGATAAATATTCATTAACTTTTGCTTCTAACTCTATTGACATACCAACCTCAACTGTAGAAGTCTGAAAACCTAAAAAAAACCTCCATGCTAATGGAAAAATAAAGTAATAGACCAAAGATGCTCCTAAACCAAATAAAACCGGAGTAGCTATTAAAAAAGGAAGAAATGCTTGCTTTTCATCTTGATAGAGCCCTGGGGCAGCAAACTTGTATATTTGCATAGCTATAATAGGAAAAGATATAAATAATGCTCCATAAAATGCTACTTTGAGAAATGTAAAAAAAGCCTCAGTCAATGCAGTATATATCATTCTAGGATTTTCTATTCCTTTTTCTATGTAGATGTTATAAAGAGGGGCTACTAAAAAGTTATAAATATCGGTTGCAAAATAATAACAAAAGCAGAATGATATAAAAAAAAATGCAACTGCCCACTTTAACCTATCTCTTAATTCTATAAGATGAGATATTAATGGCGCTCTTGAGGCTTCTATATCTTCAATATTCTCGTTAGCTTTTTTTCCCATTATTTTTTGCCCTAAAGATGTATATTTTTAAAAAATTTTTATATATACACCTACATACTATTTATACTATTTTTTTATGGTCTAAACATAGTAAAAAGTAAATAAATCATTAATTATAAAGTGATTATTCTAATATAGATTTACAAATTAAATAATTATATTTAAAGTTTATTTAACTTTTTTTCTTTCTAGCTGCACTCGTTTTTCTTTTAGAGGTTTTTGTTTCGGAGTCTATAGTTTCTGCTTCACCGTCTATTTCTTCGTTTTCCCCTTCTTTCATTCCAGCTTTAAAGCTTTTTATACCTTTTGCTACATCACCCATTACTCTAGGTATTTTACCTGCACCAAAAAGTATTAAAATTATAACTAACACTAAAACTATTTGCCAAATACTTATTCCCATTTAAATCTCCTATTTATTAAAAACTTATATAATTATTTGCCTGTCGGCAATGAAATTTTTTTAATCTTGAAAAATTAATATATTTTTACAATCTGTTTCTACTTTTACAATATCATTTTTTTTAAGATTATAGTTACAATTAGATATATGAAATGAAGGTGAATTTTTATTTATGGACAATTCATAACTCCAACTAGATCCCATATAATATTTATTTACAACTTTTACTTTAATACCTTTTTTACCTATCTTTAAGTTTTCTGGTCTAATTATGCAGTAATGCTTCTTGCCTTTGCAATCATTGCCTTTAAAAGAACATTTTTTACAATTTACAATACCAAATGGAGTTTCAAGATTTCCTTTATTATTAGATTTAATTTCAAATTCATTAATTGACCCTAATAATTTTGCTATATATTTTGATTTTGGATATCTATATAAATTTTCTGGCGTATCAATTTGTAGAATCGTGCCATTATATAATATAATAATTTTATCACTTATTCTTAAGGCTTCATCAACATCATGTGTAACAAAAACCACAGAAATTTTATTTTGTTTTAATCTTTTTATAGTGTAGTCACATATTTCTCTTCTTAAAATACTATCAAGATTTGAAAAAGGTTCATCCATAAGTAAAATTTTTGGGTTAGTTATTAAAATTCTAGCAAGAGATACTCTTTGCTTTTCTCCTCCTGATAATTGATTTGGATACAGATTTTCTTTACCCTGTAAACTAAATTTTTCTAAATATGTATTTATTAATTTATTTTTTTTAGTTTTAGATAAATTTTCTATCCCAAAAGATATATTTTTTTTAACTGTTAAATGTGGAAACAATACATCTTCCTGAAACATAAGTCCAATATTTCTATCACCTGTAGGTAAAACATATTTTTTTGTAGATATTATTTTTTGTGAGCAAATAACTTTACCTTCTGAAGGTATAGTTAATCCCGCAATAAGCCTAAGTATACTTGATTTCCCTGATCCTGAGGGCCCTAAAATAGATATTACTTGATTGGTTTCTAAAGAAAAGTTTATATCATTTAATATTTCTAAATTATTTAAATATAAACTTATATTTTTAAGACTTAGTATATTCACAATTTTTCTCCAGCATTAGAGTTTATAATTAAACTTATTACAACTAATATCATAAAACCTATAAAGGTAATTAATAATGCCGGCAATGCTGCTGCATTCAATTGTTCAGAACTCGCATATTCAAAAGTGGTTACAGCTAAAGTATTATAATTCATAGGCCTTAATATTAAAGTTATAGGTAACTCTTTTAAAATATCAATAAATACAAGAAGAAATCCAATAAAACAACTTATTGATATCATGGGTAAATGTAAATTAAACAACAACTTATTTTTTGTTGCTCCTAGATTCATAGCAGAATAATCTATTTTTTCACTTATTTTCTCAAAACCTGCTTCTATAGGGTTAAAAGCAACAGATAAAAATCTTACTAAATAAGCAAATAATAATATAAATAGTGAATTAGAGATTATTAAACCTATATCGTATCCAAATAATTTAAAAAAATAATTTATTTTTTTATCAAAATATATAATTGGAGAAATAACACCAATAGCAATAACTATACCGGGTAAGGCATACCCAATTTTTGTAAAATTTAGTACAATAGTTAATATACTTATTTTGTATATTCTTTTTGTAAAAGTAACAATAGTAGCAATAGTAACTATTATTAAACTACCAAATAAAGCTAACTTTAAACTATTATAAGTAGCAACTAAAACTTCTATTAAGCTATTATAATCATTTTTAATAGCACTAGATAAAAGCCAGATTAGTGGTATAAAAAATGAAAAAAAAATTATTAAACTTAATATTATAAATGGTAAAGCTTTTTTTGATTTAAAAAGTAAGCTAATGTCCGATTTTTTTCCATAATTTACAAATTTTTCATGCTTATTTTTTCGTAAAAATCTTTCTAACAAAATAATACAAAAAGTAAAAACTAACAAGATTGTAGCAATTCTTGCTGAGCTATTTACATCATCCAGTCCAAACCATGCTTTATATATTCCAACAGAGAGTGTATCTACCCCTAAAAAATGGACTACGCCAAAATCAGCGAGACATTCCATTATCACTAAAGTTACTCCTGCAACTAATGCTGGCCTTGCAATTGGTAAAGCAAATTTAAAAAGCAACGTAATTCTATTAGCTCCTAGATTTGCAGCAGATTCGATAATTTTTTTAGCATTATTGCTAAAAGAATATTGTGTAATAATAAATACATATGGATACAAAGTTAAAGCTAATATAAATATAGCACCCGGCAAAGATCTAACAGAAGGTATTAAAAAAATAAACTCTTCCATTCCAAATCTTTGTACTATATCCGTAAGGCTTCCTCCTTTATCAGTAAAATCAGCATAACAATATGCTACTGCATAAGGAGGTATAATTATAGGTAAAATTAAAAGTGTGCTTATAGTCTTTCTTAATGGAAAATTATAAAAACTTGTAAACCATGCTGACGTGACTCCCAGAATTAAAGTAAGAATAGTTACGCCTATAAAAAGTATTATTGAATTAGTTATATAATCACTAAATAAATATGTATAGATATGGCTCCATGTATTATGATCAACTTTAATAGAACTAAAAAAAATTACAAAAAATGGAATAGCCATTAAGACGGTAAAAAGGATGGAAACAGTTAACCATGGACTAAATTGCCTAAAGAAATATGAATTGCTACTATTAATTTTCTACTCTTTTTATTGTAATAATAAATAAAAGCGGTACGAATGTAAATGATAATAATTTACATTTGCAATTAGTATTAGTTATTCATTTGTATCTTCAAATTATCACCTTTAGATAAAAGGCCTTGCTCTACTAATTCTTTTTTAGAAGGTAAATCTTTAATTGAACTTAAATTAAAATAAATTAAAAAATCTTTAGTAGTGCACCACAATAAAGGCCTACCCGGCACCTCTCTTCTTCCCTTGGAAACAATCCAATCATTATTAAATAAGATTTCAAAGATTCCAGAATGCGTGGACACTCCCCTAATTTCTTCAATTTCTGGTTTAGTTATTGGTTGAAAATATGCTATTATAGATAAAGTTTCCATAGCAGCCTTAGAAAGCTTTTTCTTAATCACTTTATACTCTTTAAGGTATTCAGAAATATCAGAAGCTGTTTCAAAATGCCAACAATTGTCTATCTCTTTTAAAATTATACCTCTATTTTTATAGTCAGATTCTAAGTCATTTAGGACTTTATTAATATTCTTTACATGTGACGCTCTTTTTTTTATATCCTTTAAAGACAGAGAGCTTTCACTGGCAAATATTATAGCTTCTATTATTTTTTTATCTTTATCTTTTGTATCACTCACTTTTCTCTCTTTGTTTTAAGAAAATATCACCAAACTCTTTATCTTGTTTTAATACTATTTCCCCGTTCTTTACTAACTCTAAACTTGCAGCTATAGTTGAAGCTACAGCAATTCTATTAGAATATTTAAATTTAATTGGTTTTTTTAAAGTTGGATAAAATTTTTTAAGTGCTGTCCAATCCTCAAAATATTTATATAGCTCTCTAATTCTATCTATAGCATTATCAATGCTATAATAATTATTAGTAACTAAGTTTATATTTTTAGATGATTTTCTATTAAAAATATTGGCAAAACAGATAATTAAGTTTTTAGGATTGCAATAATACTCTGTTTCCAAAATTATAGCTTGATCTAATTGCTGCCCTCTTAAAAATCTTTTTTCGTTCAATAAATCATTTTCTTTAAGTTCATTTGCACACTTTCTAACAGCATTTAATCTTTTTAAATTAAACTCCAGTATTTCGGGTAAAGCTTGTTGATTATCATTGTTCTTATCATTAGGTAGTAATAGTTTAGACTTAATATAAGCTAATATTGCCGCCATAACTAAATAATCTGAAGCAATATGTAAATCTAACTCCTTAGCTTTTTTTATAAACTGAATATATTGATCTACCAATTCTAATATAGATATTTTAGTAATATCTAATTTTTTTGTTTGAGCCAAAGATAACAACAAGTCAAGCGGTCCATTAAACCCGTCAATATCTATATTTAATACATTATCTACATTATCTTTTTTATTAATAACATCATCAAAATCACTTTCATTAATTTGATACAACTTGTAGTACCTCCTTTACATAATATAACTATATATACTATTTTAATTAAAATTTCTATTTGAAATACTTCTTACTTTATCTAAATCTTTTTTAGTTTTATTTGACAAAAAACCTGCTGCTGTAATTGACTTATAAATATTTGATAACTTAGGATCACAATGTAATAATATGTCGCAGCCAGCCATAATAGCATTTCTAGCCCTGCTCGCATAAGAGCCTTTTAATGCCTTCATACATAAATCATCAGAAAATAGTATACCTTTAAATCCTATTTGGCCTTTTATATATTCACTTATTATTTTTTTTGAATATGTTGCGCATACATGTTTATCTAAAGAGGTATATTTAATGTGCGCTATCATTGCAGCAGGCATATGGTTCAGTTTTTCAAAAGGATAAAAATCTTTTTTAAGTGATTCTTGATTATTTTTTATAACAGGAAGCTCTTTATGACTGTCATGTTTAGATCTTCCATGTCCAGGAATATGCTTTATAATAGGTATAATACCTGCAGCTATTAATCCTTTACATGCCTGTTTAGATAATTCACTAACTACATAAGGATCATTAGAAAAAGACCTATCCCCTATTACTTTATTAGCCCCCTTAAAGTTTAAATCTAATACAGGCGCACAATTAAAATTAACACCTAATTCAAATAAGTGTAATCCAATAAGTTTATAATTTTTATAAACTAATAATTTAGCCATATTAATAGATTCTTTTGCAAGTTTTCCAAAATATTGAGCAGATGGGAATTGCGGCCATTCATTTATTTTAAGTCTAGAAACTCTTCCTCCTTCTTGATCAATTAGTATCAAACACTTTTTTCCTAAAAAAGTCTTAATATCTTTAATTAGTTGTGTAGTTTGTTTTTTATTTGAAATATTTCTGCTAAAAAGAATTACTCCCAGAGGTTTATAAAGTTTTAGCAAATCTACTTCTTCCTTGTTTAGGGTAAAACTTTTAATTCCTATTATTACTCTTTTATATTTCATTTATTAAATTTTTTTATTATACAAGTTTTTAAAAAATCAATACTTTCACAAAAAATTTTAGCATCGTTTTTAACATCAAAAGGTCCTACAAATAATCTATAAAAAACTCTCTGATCATTTAATGTTACTTTTTTTTTTATAAATTCTTTATTTACAAAAATATTAGGAAATTTTCTTTTAAACCTTTTCCATTCTTCTAATACAGCTTTATCATCAGATAAAGACGCTATTTGTACATATAAGTATATTTTTTCTTTTATATTATTTATAGGCTTCGATTTATCAATACTTTCATTATTGCTTATTTGTTTTTCTTCATCATTTTTTTTAATGTTAATCTTTTTTTCATCTACTAATTTATTTATTGAATTATTATTACTTATTATATTAGTTTGTTCAGTAATATCTATTTTTTCTTTTTCTGATTTTATTACAGTTCCAATTTTTTCATTTTTATTATTATTAATTGAATGATCTATAAATTTTTTCTTCTTTTCCTTGTCTAACTTTGTATCTGTTTTCTTTTCTTTACTTATTTCCTTATTATTATTTGAATAGCTTGAATTACTTTTATTATTCTTAAAAGCATTCCACAATGGACTTTCATCATTAGGGAAGTTTTTATCTTTGGGTGCTTCTATTTTATTAAATTCTTTTTCAGGAGTAATAATTTCAATTTTACTGATTTCTTCATTCTTTTTATAAACCCATTCGTGAGCATCTATAGCCAACAAAAAAAGCATTATATTTGCTACACTAAATAATAAAATCCAAATTCTATAGTTTTTCTTATATGATTTCACATTTTTTCCATTGGTTTAATAGAAATAGTTTCTAAGCCATTTCTTAATACAGAACCTACACAATTTATTAAAATAGTACGAGCTTGCATAAGTTCTAAGTCATCAGTATTAATTATTTTATAACTATTATTTGTCTTACCCATACTCCAATAATTATGTAAAACAGCTGAGAGTTCAATTAAATAATAAACTAATCTATGTGGTTCTTTATATATAACAGATGTTTCAATTACTTTAGGCCATAATGATAAATTTTTAATAATATTTAACTCCTCTATATTGAACCTATTAAAAATAATTTTATCAAAACTTTTAAATACTATAGTTTTTTCTTTTATTAGGTTGTTTAAGGAATTTATACGCGCTACTGCATACTGAATATAGAAAATTGGATTTTCTTTTGATTGCTTTAATGCTTTACTCAAATCAAAGTCTAGATGAGCATCATTCTTTCTGGTTAACATAAAAAATCTGATAACATCACTACCTATTTTATTTATTATATCTTTAACCAGTATATAGTTACCTGTTCTTTTAGACATTTTAATGCTCTTATTATTCTCTAATAGGCTAACTATTTGGCAAAGTTTTACTGTAAACTTTACATTTTTATGCCTTAATGCTTTTATTGCAGAATCAACTCTTTTTATATATCCTGCATGATCAGCCCCCCATATATTTATTAATTCATCATATCCTCTCAAAATTTTATCATGATGATATGCTATATCGGAAGCAAAATAGGTCCATGAACCATTATTTTTCTTAATTGCTCTATCATTGATATCACCATAATTTGAGGATTTGAAAAGAAGTTGTTCTTTTGGAGTCCAATACTCTATTTCTTTTCCTTTTGGTTTATCTAAAACTCCATTGTATAATTCATTATTATTTTTTAATATTGTTAGTATAACCTCAAGAATTCCCTTATCATGAATCTCTCTTTCCGATATAAAAGTATTAAATTTTATACCTAAGCTTTTTAAATCTAATTTAATTAAATTAAGAACTTTTTTTACTATAGTTTTTTTAAGAAGATCATCTGATCTATAATCTTTAGAATCGTCTATAATCTCTTTTGCTATCTCTTTAAGATATTCTCCTTGATACATTTCTGGATTCAAAGATTTTTTTCTATTTTTTTTAAAGTTTTCTATGTGTAATTTTACAGTACCAAGTAATTTATCTATCTGATTACCTAAATCATTTACATAATATTCTCTAGTAACATTATAGCCATTTTTTTCTAAAACATTAGCTAAAACATCTCCAAAAATTGCTCCTCTAACATGTCCTATATGAAGTGGGCCGGTAGGATTGGCAGAAACAAATTCAATTAAAACTTTTTTACCTAGGCCTAGATTTTGATGGCCATAATTCATATTATTATAGATAACATTTAATAAATCATACCAGTACTCTTCGTTTAAATGAAAATTAAGAAAGCCTGGCTTTAAAAATGATATATTTTTAAAAATAGGATTTTTATTTAATTTAGAAATTAATTTAAGTTTTATTTCATCAACATCTATACTATTTTTCTTTCTTAATATCATTAGAACATTTGATGATACATCGCCAAACTTTTGATTCTTAGGTTGTTCGCAGCTAATTGAATCTATTATATCTTTGTCTATATTTGAACACTCAAGCTTAACAATATCTATTATAATATCCTTTATTTTATTATAGATATTCATTTACCAACCTTTATTAAAATCGAACAGTTTTCTGTGTTCATTTATAGCAAACCGATCTGTCATACCTGCAATATAATCAGCTATTATTCTGTTTCTTGAGGTAATATCCTTCTTAGGGTCTTCTACTATTTTTCTCCAATCTTCTGGCAAACAATCAGCTTCATTTGCATAAATTTGAAAAAGGTCAGCAATTATTCTTTTAGCTTTACTAGTCATTCTATTGATTTCTGAATGTTTATACATTTTTAAAGTTAAAAACTTTCTTATTTCTTTCATATTTTCTTTCATATTTAAAGAAAAAGACATTATAGGTGCATTCAATAATCTTATATCTTCACTATTTCTAGGTTTATATTTATTTATATTTTCTTTAGTTGCAATTACTAAGTCATCGATCATACATGATATTATTAACCTTCTAATTTCGTTTACAATTCTTCTTCTTTCAGTATTTTTAATTTTAATTTTAATTTTTTTTTTGTGCTTGTTAAGTATTCTAAAAGATTCTATAATTTCTGCTATAGTAAAAAAATTTGCTCTAATGCCATCTTCAAAATCGTGACTAAAGTATGCTATGTCATCGGCAAGCGAGGCTACTTGTGCTTCTGGACCGCACCAAGTGTCTATTTCTAAATCCATACCATTATTTATATAATCACTAATAGCAAAAGGAATATTTTTTTTTATAATAGGTCCATTATGTTTGACTATTCCTTCTAGGGTTTCCCATGTTAAATTTAGGCCATCAAAATCGTAATATTTTTTTTCTAGTAAAGTAATAATTCTTAAAGTTTGAGCATTGTGATCATATCCTCCATACTTTAACATTGATTTATTCAATGCTTCCTCTCCTGCATGTCCAAAAGGTGTATGACCTAAATCGTGAGCTAAGGCAATTACTTCAGCTAAATCTTCATCCAGATGAAAAAGTCTAGCAATAGTTCTTGCTATCTGGCTTACTTCAAGGCTATGAGTTAACCTAGACCTATAATGATCTCCTTCATGATGAACAAAAACTTGAGTTTTATGTTCTAATCTCCTAAAAGCAGAAGAATGAATTACCCTGTCTCTATCTCTTTGATATATAGATCTATTAATATCTTCTTTTTCCTTAAAAAGCCTACCTTTGCTATTTTTAAAGTTAGTGGAAAAAAGTGAATAATTTTTATTTAACATTGTAATATTTAACCAAAACTATTATATACTTAATATGACAAAAACTTCTAATAAAAATATGAAAATACCTGAAGTAAAAGAAAGTGCTATCTTACAAATGAAAAAAATTTTAGCTGATGAGAAGTTTGGGGCATTTGTAAGGATTTTAGTAGATAGTGGTGGTTGCTCTGGGTTTTCTTATAAGTTTTCTATTGATAATAAAATTTGTAAAGAAAGTGATATTACTATAATAAGTAATGATAATAAAACTATTTTTGTAACTGATAAAGTATCTATAAAGTTTATAGTCGACTCATCTATAGACTGGGTATCTAGTTTAACTAATTCTCAATTTGTAGTAAATAACCCAATAGCTAAATCTAGTTGTGGTTGCGGAGCATCATTCTCTATATGACCTCAGTATTTTTAGCTACATGGAATGTTAATTCTATAAGAGCTAGGCTTCCCATTATTTTAAAATGGCTTAAAAAAAATAATCCCGACATAGTTTTATTACAGGAGTTAAAAGCTAAGGAAGAAGATATACCAAGAGACGAAATTGAAGATTTAAATTATAATTTTATAAGTAAAGGACAAAAATCTTATAATGGTGTAGCAATATTATCTAAGTATCCAGTATCTGATGTTAATTATGCGTTACCTAACCTAGAGGATAATAATCAAGCAAGATATTTAGAAGGGTGGGTAAATATAGAAAATAGTGGGTTTAGAATAGCCTCAATATACGCTCCTAATGGCAATCCAATAAATTCAGAAAAATTTGATTATAAAATTGACTGGTTAGAAAATTTTTTTTTACATGTAAAAGAATTAAAAAAATATGAAAAAAATTTAATTTTAGGAGGAGATTTTAATATATGTCCTTCAAGTTTAGATGCAGCTGATGAATTCTTGTTACAAAATGATGCTATATATCAAAAGGAAGCTAGAACATTTTATAGAAAAATTATAAATAGTGGCCTATATGATTGCTACAGAAGTGTACACCAAGAAAAACCAGGGTTTACTTATTGGGACTATGGAATGGCTTTTAAAAATAATATAGGCGTGAGAATAGATCACTTTTATCTCTCTTCTTCTATTTTAGATAAATGTGAAGATATATTTGTTGATGAAAAACCTAGGTCCTTTTTAAAACCATCAGATCATACTCCTCTTTGTTTAAAACTAAAACTATGATCTCTGTTAATAAAGAATCAATCTTAACTTTCAAAAATAAAATATATAAATGCTCAATAGGTATTAATGGTATTACTGATAGTAAAGTTGAAGGTGATGGTTGTACCCCCAGCGGCAAATACAGTTTTGGATCATTATTCTATAGAGCTGATAGAATTAAAAAAATTAATACAAAAATTAAATTAATTCCAATAGTAAATGATATGTATTGGTCTGATTATTCCAACAGTATTTACTATAATAAATTATTAAAATTTAAAGATAAGTCATTTGAATATCTATATAGAAAAGATCATATTTATGATATAGTTTTAGTTATTAACTATAATACTAATCCTATAATTAAAAATAAAGGGAGTGCAATATTTATGCATATCGCTAAAAAAAATTTTATACCAACAAAAGGTTGTATTGCTTTAAAAAAAATAGATTTTTTAGAAATTTTAAAGGACTTAGGTCCTAAAAATAAAATTAACATTTTAAATTCTTAATATTATATATCTGCGTAACAAAATTCTTCTTTTTCAGCCCCTGGATGAGTTACTGCTCCATTTAATGCTGAACCTACAAGTTGAGAATATTTCCATAAATCTCCAGATTGGTATAAATTCTTTCTAGGTTTCCAATCTTTTCTTCTTCTTTGCAACTCATCTTGAGTTAGTTCAGCATTTAATATACCTTTTTCAGCATCAATAGTTATAATATCTCCATTTTTCAAAAGTCCAATATTACCACCAATTGCAGCCTCTGGCCCAACATGCCCAATACAAAAACCTCTGGTAGCTCCAGAAAATCTACCATCTGTTATTAAGGCAACCTTATCACCCATGCCTTGACCATAAATAGCTGATGTAGTTGCAAGCATTTCTCTCATACCTGGCCCCCCTTTAGGGCCTTCGTATCTTATAACTATAACATCTCCTTCTTTATAATCTTTTTTTTCCACTGCTTTATAAGCTAACTCTTCGCTATCAAAAACTCTAGCAGGCCCTTTATGGAATAATCTCTTCATACCAGCTACTTTCACTATAGCCCCTTCTTCGGCAATATTTCCTTTTAATCCTACTACGCCTCCTGTTTTAGTAATAGGATTATTTATATTCTTAATAACTTCTTGGTTTTTAGGAAAGATTATATCTTGTAAATTTTCTTTAAGAGTTTTACCAGTAACACTGAGACAATTTAAATTTAAATAACCACCATCTGCTAATGCTTTTAATAAAACCGGAACACCTCCTACTTCATAAAGATCTTTAGCAACATACTTCCCTCCAGGCTTTAAATCAGCTATATAAGGAGTAGATTTAAAAATATCTGCTACATCGAAAAGATCAAACTTTATACCTGCTTCGTGTGCTAATGCAGGTAAATGAAGAGCAGCATTTGTAGATCCTCCTGATGCAGCAACAGCTCTTGCTGCATTCTCAAGAGAATCTAAAGTAACAATATCTCTAGGCCTAATTTGATTTTTAATAAGCTGCATTACAGTTTTACCTGCCTCATAAGCATATTCATCTCTGCTTTCATATGGCGCAGGAGCCATTGTAGAGTTAGGCAAAGCTAATCCCAAAGCTTCTGATACACAAGCCATTGTATTAGCAGTAAATTGTCCTCCACAGCTTCCTGCTGATGGACAAGCTACCTTCTCAATATCTTCTAATTCTTTCTCGCTTATAATACCTCCAGAGAAATTACCCACTGCTTCGAATACATCTTGTACAGTAATATCTTTACCTTTATATTTTCCTGGTAGTATTGAGCCTCCATATATAAATACCGATGGGATATTTAATCTTAACATAGCCATCATTACACCCGGTAAGGCTTTGTCACATCCAGCCAACCCAACAAGACTATCATATGAATGGCCTCTTACACTCAATTCTATACTATCGGCTATCGCCTCCCTACTTGCTAAAGAAGCTTTCATACCTTGATGACCCATAGCTATTCCATCTGTAACGGTAATAGTAGTAAACTCTCTTGGAGTTCCTTCAGCATCTGATACTCCCTTTTTTACAGCTTGAGCTTGTCGCCTAAGTGTTATATTACAAGGAGCTGATTCATTCCATGTACTAACAACTCCAACAAATGGCTGTTCTATTTGTTTTTTTGTCATGCCCATAGCATAATAATATGATCTATGTGGTGCGCTACTAGCACCTTGACTAGTATGTCTACTTGGGAGTTTTGATTTATCAAGTTTTGTCATAAAACCTCCTAATTATATGATTTTATTTGATTTGCAATTTTATTTTTCAGTAATACTTTTTCATTCATTTTTTCTTTAAACTTCTTTATGACTTCTTTTGGTGCTTTTTTAATAAACTCTTTATTAAGTATTTTTTTATTTAAACTAGCTATATCTTCATCAATAATTACTAATTGTTGTTGTAATATTTTTAAATCTTTCCTTTCAACACTAGATATGTCTGTCATATTGTTTTTTTTAATATAAAAAATAAAATTCTTAAAAACAAATTTTAAATATTCTTTATTTAAATTATCTTTTTTATTGTTATCTAAATTTTTTATATTAATTCTGGCTAATGCATCAATATATATTTTATTATTTTGAATAAATTCTGTATTATTAACAATATTAGTCCAAGAATAAACTTCAATAATATCCTTTGGCTCTATTTTTAGAGTAGCCTTAATATTTCTAAGTTTGGTAATAATAGATAATAAATTTTCAATCATATTTACTTTATTTTTATCATGATTAAATTTAATAAGCTTTGGCCACTCTTCTTCTATTAAATAATTTTTACTACCTATGTAGTTTACATATAAATCATCTGTTATAAATGGAATAATTGGATGTGCTACTTTCAAAATAACCTTAAATATCATTGTCGAGCATGCCTTTAATTCATTTTTAATATTACTATCTGTTTTATTATCTAAAGCTACTTTAAGAAACTCTAAATACCAATCACAAAAAATATTTTTAGTAAATTTATAAATATCTTTTGCTACTTCGTTAAATTTATAAGTTTTAATATTAATATTTGTTTTTTTAATAAAGTCATTAGTTAATTTTAAAAGCCAAATATTTTCACTGCTAACAAGCTGTTCCTTATTATTTTTTTTATACTCAAAGCAATTATTTATTTGTAAAAAATTATAAGCGTTTCTAATCTTAGTTATAAAATTTCTATTAATTTTAACAGCGTCTTCTGATAATTTTATATCTCTACCTTGAGCTGCCATATAAGACAAAGAGAACCTTAGTGGGTCTGCTCCATAAATATCAATTATTTTTATTGGATCTATTACATTACCTTTTGATTTAGACATTTTTTGACCATCTTTATCTCTAACTAATGCATGAATGTATATCTCCTTAAAAGGTAATTTATTTGTATAAATTGTGCTTTGCATCATCATTCTTGCTACCCAAAAAAATATAATATCAAATCCGGTTACTAAGAGATTTGTAGGGAAGTATTTTTTGTAATAAATATTTTCTTCATTAGGCCATCCCAGAGTAGACATAGGCCATAAAGCTGATGAAAACCAAGTGTCTAACACATCCGTCTCTTCTATCAAATTAACTTTTTTTTTGTAGATTTTAAGTGCTTTATCATTGGCTTCTTCTTCATTTTTAGCTACTATTATTTTTTTATCAGGTCCATACCAAACAGGAATTTTATGACCCCACCATATCTGTCTTGATATACACCATGGCTCTATTTCATTCATCCAAGTAAAAAAAGTTTTGGTCCATGAAGAAGGAAAAAACTTAGTTTCACCATTTTTAACTTTTTTAACCACTTCAGTAGCAATAGATTTTACATTCAAGAACCATTGATCAGTTAAATATGGCTCTATTATTGTACCGGATCTATCACCTATCGGTATTGTATGATTAATTTTTTTAATTTTTTTAATAAAACCTTTTTCTTTTAATTCTTCAATTATTTCAAATCTAGCCTTTAGTCTATCTTTTCCTTGATAATTATAAGGTACATTTTTATTAAACTTTCCAAACTTATCAAAAATTACTTTCATTACTAAATTATTTTTAACCCCTATTTTATAATCATTAAAATCATGAGCCGGAGTAATTTTTAATACGCCACTTCCCTTTTTCATATCTACATATTTATCAGCAATGATTGGAATTAAAATATTAGTTAATGGAATATATACTTTACTTCCTATTAAATTAGCATATCTTCTGTCTTTTGGATTAACTGATAAGCATTGATCTCCAAATAATGTTTCAGGTCTTGTTGTAGCTACTTCTATATATTCGCTTTTACTCTCATTATAATATTTCAAATATACAAACTCTCCTTTTTTTTCTATTTGTTCTACTTCTAAATCAGATACTGCTGTCTGTAAATTAATATCCCAATTGATTAGTCTTTTATCTTTATATATTAACCCTTTATTGAATAAATCAATAAAAACATGTCTTACTGCATTTGACATATCTTCATCTAAAGTAAACCTTTCTCTACTCCAATCTGGGGAAGCACCTAGTCTCTTTATTTGATTAATAATTTGTCTACCTGAATTCTCTTTCCAATCCCAAACCTCTTGTAAAAATTTACTTTTCCCTAATTTATTTTTATTTATATTTTTTTTTTTAAGATTACTTTCCACTATTTTTTGTGTCGCTATACCTGCATGATCAGTACCTGGTTGCCATAATACATCTTTGTTATTCATTCTCCAATATCTAACCATTATATCTTGTACGGTCATGTTTAATGCATGTCCAATGTGCAACGTACCTGTAACATTTGGTGGAGGCATCATAATCGATATTTTTTCTTTTTTAGATAATGGGTCTGGCTTAAATAAATCCTTTTGATACCAATCATGATAAATTTTTTTTTCTACTTCTTTATGATTGAAGTTCTTCTCAATTTTTTTATATAGCATATACTATCTGTTACTAGGCTTTTGAGTAGCTTTTGAAATAACTTTCATTTCTTCTATTACTATAGTTTTAACAAACGCTCTCAAATTCTTATTGATCCATTTTTTTATTATTGGCTTGATTTCTCTATCTACTAGACTATCTACTGGGTTTTTTTTAGTTTTAGAGGGAGTCTTTTTTAATAAAGTATCTTTTTTAATGCTGTTTTTTTTAGTTAGTCTTTCACTGTTTTTAATTTTTTCAGCTAACTTTGGATTATTATTATAAGAGATATTTTTTTTTTGACCTTTTGAAACTATTTTATCTAAAATAATAAAATCTTGATTATCATCAGTTGATATTTGATTTTCAGGTTTTTTAGTAATTGATTTTTTAATGTGACTTAAAGCCTCATCAATATTATTTTTTTCATTTTTATTCATATAGTTAATATATATTAAAAATGCAAGCTATTCAAATCCTAGCCACATATTTTTTACCGCCATATAATTTCTGGTAGTATCATAGTTTTCCACACTTAAATCTAAACTCTTCGCATTAAGTTTACCAATTTTTGTTAGAAGTGCAAAAATAGTAAAAAACTTATCTCTTGTAGCTTTTACTATTTCAACTTTTTCCTCTAATAACTCCTGTTCTGCATCTAAAACATCAAGCAATGTTCTTGTTCCTACTTCAGTTTCTTTTTTAACACCGTCTAAAGCCATTTTACTTGCTTTTATTGTAGAATTAATAGAAAGAATTTGAGAAATCAAACTATTTAAATTAAACCATAATATCTCGGTTTCTCTTAATTCTTTCCTAATAGTATTATCTAAATCTTTAGAATTTTGTAATGCCTGCTTTTTCTTCTGCCTTACATTTGAATAATTATTTCCTCCATTATATAATGGTATTTTAAGTTTAAATTCCATTTTATAGTTTTCATATTCATCGAAAAAAGTATTTGGAGCCCATGCATTTTGTGCAGAAATATTTAGATCTAATGTTGGCAATAATTCTGAAAAAGCTGATGATAAATCAAAGAATGTTGATTTTTTTATAAAACCTTGTTGAATAATTAAAGGGTTTCCTTTCAATGTCTTTTCTATAAGTTCTTTTCTACTTTCAGGTAAATTAATGCTTTTTTCTGGAAAATTTAGTATTTTAGGTGGTTCAATTCCTACTATTGAAAAATATTTAGACTTATTTATTTCTACTTCGCTCCTAGCTCTAATTTCATCAGATTTAGCTTTTAAAAAACGTGCTTCTGAATATGCTAGATCAGTAGAAGTAGCCTCACCAATTTCATACCTACTTACAGTAGCTTTATAATGTTTATCTAATACTTGTAAATTATTATTTGCAAGTTTTCCTATTTCAATGGAAGCTAGTAAATCAAAATAAACTTCTGTTGCATTTAATAATATTTGTTGCTCTTGATTTAATAAATTTGCTCTTTCTGCGTATATTAAAACTTCATTTTTACTTAAATTAAATTTAGTTCTGCCTGAGTCATAAATATTTTGGCTTAATTCTATAGAAACTGATTTAGGATTATTATTTTTAGTGCTTTCTATATTTGAAGTATTTACTGTAGTTGTACTATCAGTACCTATTGTTCCATATAAATTTATTTTTGGTCTTTTACTGCTCTGAGCTTTTGATATTTCTTCGTCAATAGCTTCAAGTTTTAGCCTATAACTTTTAAGAAGAGGACTTGTGGAGTAGGTTTTTGAAAGAGTAAAAAATAAATCCTGAGATCTTACATCAAAGGATAAGAATTTAATAGTTACTATTACAATTAGGTTAATTATATAAAATTTCATTTTTTTTAACTTCATGTTTTAACTAAAATCAAACCTATCATTAGTAGTATTATTTATAAAAGAGGGCATATTTAAATCAAATAATTTTTGCTTAATATACTTTTTATTAACTTTAAAAAAAACACTTAGTTTACTTTCCTGTATTTTATAGTTTTGTTTTTCAAAAAAAAATAACTTTCCTCCATCTACTAGCTGATCTAGTAAAACTGTTTTTATTTCTATACCTGGATCCAGACTTATAATTGTATCATATGGTCCTAGCTTCTTATTTCCCTTTTCATGCATACTGTTTATAATCACTATATTTTCTAAAGCATTCTTTTTTATATTTTCTTCTGCAATATTCTTCATTTCCTTGTCTTCTTCTAATGCTATAACGGTATCAACTATTTTAGATAATATTGCTGCTTCATAACCATAATTAGCTCCGATCAATAGTATTATTTCTTTGCTTTGCAAATTTGCTTCTTGAAATATTTTAGCACTGTTAAATGGAGAGGGCAGACATCTTTTTATATTAATTCTAATATTTAAGTCACTATACGCCAAAGCTTTAAAACTATCTGGCAAAAAGTTTTCTCTAGAAATTTCATTATAAAAGTTAATAATTTTTTCATCTTTTATCAGACCCGGTAAAAACTGTCCTAAAATCATATTTTTTTTCATTACTGTATAATTAGCCATAGCATTAATAATAGTTAATAATTTAAAAATAAAAACAATTAAATTAAGATTTTAATTTAAAATATATAATTTCATAAATTATATTAGACAGAAATACTGCACCAGTTATGATTAGTAAAATACCAAAGTAATAAATTAAAGTTTTTAAAATATCTTTTCTTTTTTTAACTACAGCATTTCCTCCTTTAGGAACTAAAGGACAGGTATGCGGCAACTGTCTTTCAATTTTATTAATTGTTTTGTTAGATATTTCGTTTTTTTCAGTAATCTCATTAATAAGCTTTTCTAGAATTTTTGTATTTCTATGAAAACTAGTTAATATTTTAGTAGAATCATAAGCATAATTGTAAAAAGTTTCTTCAAGTTTCGCTAATCTAGTATCCATAGATCTAACATCATTGAAAATTCCAGTACCTTTAGCTTTTTCTTTAGAGTTTACATTAGCTGCAATTAACTTTTTTTCTTCATTGGTATCTTTCTTTTCAAGTAGTGAACTTCTAAGCTCTTTAATTTGTTTTTTTATTCTTAGATCTGACATTTTAAACCCTTTTTATATGTGCTAAATGTGTGCCAAAAAAAATAGTTTCTTTATTTAATTGTACTAAATTTTTCAACCTTAGCCCTTCTATTCACTCCCCATCTATATTGATCTGGCCACAACTTATATTCTGGATCAGCATTTAGCTCTTGTGCTGCATGCAAAGGCCAAAACGGATTATACATTAGCTCTCTTCCCATTGCAATAAGATCGGCTTTGTCTTCAATTAAAATCTTTTCTGCTTGTTGTGGATTAACTATTACACCAACTGCCATTGTCTTAATATTTCCATCCTTTTTTATTGCATTAGCATAAGGAACTTGAAAACCTAATCCTCTTTCTAAATTATTTTTCAATGCATCTCCTTTATCATTAACTGCAAATCTTGGCCTTCCTGAAATTCCTCCAGATGAACAGTCTACTACATCCACTCCCACACTAGATAAGATTTTGGATAAAGCTATTGAGTCATTTATATCTAAGCCATTTTTAATTCCATCTACAGCAGATATTCTGCAAAATATAGGAACACTCTCAGATATGTTATTTCTTACAGCAATAATAATTTCCTTTAGTAGTTTTGATCTACCTTCCAAATTTCCGCCATAATGGTCATTCCTTTTATTGGAAATTGGAGATAAAAAACTATGTAATAAATAACCATGCGCTGCATGTATTTCTAAAATTCTAAAACCAGCAGCTATTGCTAATTTTGCACTTTTAACATACGCATTAATTAAATCACTTATATCTTTCTGATCCATTGCTTTTGGAGTTTTCCATCCTTCGGCTAAAGCTATTGCAGATGGTGCAATAATGTCCCAGGGTTTATTGCCTTCAATTTCATCCTCAATATCAAGTGGTACTCCTCCGTTCCAGGGTTCTTTAGTTCCTGCTTTTCTTCCTGCATGAGCTAACTGAAATGCTGGTATGGATCCCATTTTTTTAATAAACCTTGTTATAGGCTTAAATGCTTCCATTTGTTTATTATTCCATAAACCCAAACAATAAGGAGTAATTCTTCCTTTTTCAGTAACCGCAGTTGCTTCTGCAAATATACATCCAATTCTAGCTCTTGCAAAAGTACTTAAATGTGAAAAATGCCACTCATTTGGAACACCACCCTCAGCGGAATACATGCACAAAGGGGATAAAACTATTCTATTTGGTAAAGTTACACCTCTTATGGTTAATTTTGAAAATAACTTTGACATTAAAATATAATATACTAACCGTTGTAAAAGTAAATTAACATTGAAACATATTTTTTAAGATGTTATTTTGTTTTGTTGGCTCGGTGGCAGAGTGGTTATGCAGCGGATTGCAAATCCGTCTACGGCGGTTCGATTCCGTTCCGAGCCTCCAAAAATAAAAAGAGGACTATATAAAATGAGACTACCATGTATTGTAGGTGTTGCCGATGCCAAAATAGACGAAAGAGGATGTGTTAGTAAAGATTCATCAGTTTTAAGTATACAAAAAGATTGTGCTAATCAAGCTTTAAGTGAATCAGGATTAAGTTTTAGTGATATTGATGGATTAGCAGTAGCAGGTCTTTGGGGAATGCCAGGACCTGGAGTGATGCAACCAAATGTACTAACTGAATATTTAGGAATTTCATATCCCAAATGGTTAGATGGAACTAATACTGGAGGTTCTGCTTTTATTTTTCATTTGCATCATGCATATTACGCTATAAAAAATAATTTATGTAATAATGTATTAATATTATATGGGAGCACACAAAAATCTAATAAAGAAAGGAACTTTTTAGATAGACCCGCTGTATTTAGCAGTCAATTTGATATGGTAGCAGGTTTACCTTCACCAGTAGGTGCTTATGCTCTGGCTGCTCAAAGACATATGTATAAATTTGGCAGTAGCAAAGAAACTTTAGCGGAAATTGCTGTAGCTGCAAGAGAATGGGCAAAATTAAATCCAAATGCTTATAAAAAAGAAACTTTATCAATTGAAGATGTTGTTAACTCTAAACCAATATGCACTCCTCTAAGCAAATTAGATTGTTGTTTAGTAACTGACGGAGGAGGCGCCATTGTTGTTTCTAATACTGATAGAGCTCAAGATTTTAAAAATAGCCCTATCTATATAAAAGGAATTGGAGAAACCTCATCTCATTCAAGTATCAACTATATGGAAGATATGTCAGTTCTAGATGTAGCCATAAAAAGTAGCACTGATGCCTATAATATGGCTAAGATTTCAGCTAATGAGATAGACTTTGCTATGGTATACGATTCTTTTACTATAACAGTATTAATGTCACTAGAAGCACTTGGTTTTTGTAATATAGGAGAAGGTAAAGAATTTATAAAAAATGGTAATTTAGGTCCTAAAGGATCCTTTCCAATGAATACTAACGGTGGTGGTTTAAGTTATTGTCATCCAGGAATGTATAGTATTTTTACATTAATCGAAGCTTGTAGACAACTTTGGGGGAAATGCAATGAAAGACAAATTAAGAAAAACATTAATAATGTTTTATGTCATGGGACTGGAGGAGTACTCTCGAGTGCTGCAACAACTATCCTTTCAATGGAGAAGTAGAAATGTTTAATTTAGTAATTGATAAAGATTCTAGAGAGTTTTGGGAAGGAGCAAAAGTTAAGAAATTAATGGTCCAAAGATCAAAACAAACAGGGCTATATTTTTTATATTCTATAGGACATTCAAAAGTATCAGCAGCTGAAGATTACGAATGGGTAGAAGCTTCAGGTGAAGGAACCATATACTCTTTTACAATATCATATATTGCAGGTGGATCAAAATATTACATAGATAAAACACCTTACATTATAGGTAGTATACTATTAAAAGAAGGAGTAAGAATAACTAGCAATATTCTTAGTGATAATATTAAAAACATAGAAATTGGAAAAAGAGTAGTAGTAGAATTTAAAAGATTAAATAAAGATATTATTTTTCCTTGTTTTAAATTAATTTAACTTTTGGTAAATACTGATTAGATTGTTTATTTCTTGTAAAGCATTTTCTCTATACTCTTTCTGATAACGTTTTAAGTTTTCTGTTAAAAGGCTTAATTCCTTATAATGTTCATTTTTAATTTGCTCAGAAAAATATGATAAATAAGAATTTTCAATTTTATTTAATACTATAATCTTATTAAAAAATCTTTTAGCTCTCTCATGTTCTCTTTTGGTTAAATAAAAAAACTTACCCTCAATCCCTCCTAAAAAATATAAATTTAGTCTGCTCATTGAAATTATGGCAGATTTAAAATCCTTATTAATTTCCAATAACTCATTATTAGGATCTAAATCAATATCTTGAATAGTATTTTTTTTTTCAAACTCTGAGTTAATAATAGCTAAATCAAAATATTTAGAGCTTTTGTTCAAATCAAAAAAGCTAGACTTAGGATTACTATAAATCCATGCTAAATTTAAATAAGCTTTTTTATATCCTAATTCTGCAGAATAATTTAGATATGATATAGATTTAACTTCTATATTTTTTACTTCATCAGGATTTAATTCATTATTTTCATAATTATTTAAAAAAATTTTTATTCCTAAATAATTTATACACTTAGCATTATTTCTATAACCATTATCCATAAGACACTTTTGTTTAAAATACTTTTTTTCATCAAAACTTAATAGGTTAATATCTTCTTTTTTAATCAAATTAGAAAATAAGCTGATAGGATATATTATTAAAAAAATTAATAAATTAGAAACTTTCTTACATTTTTTCATTCTTATAATATATAATTTCTCATAATAATATTTAATATATTTTTTTATTTTAATAATTATATATAAAATTGGTAAACTAATTAACTTATCTATATTTTATTATCGATCCATTTATCTATAGCGTCAGCTATCTCTGTAGAAGAGTCCTCTTGTATAAAATGTTTTCCTTTAACAGTTACTTCCTCCTGGTTAAGCCAGCTTCTACAAAACTCTCTTTGTGGTCCTATTAATATTGAACCTGGGTCCGCATTAATAAATAATTTTTTAATACTATTTTTTTTCATAAAATCAGCATATTCATTTACAATATCAACAACCTCTGCTGGCTCACCCTCTAACGGTATCTGTCTTGGCCAACTTAAAGTAGGCTGTCTATCTGAACCAACTTTAAGAAAGGGTTTTCTATATTGGCTCATTTCTTCTTCACTTAAATTCCTAATGATAGAAGAAGGCAAGATTCTTTCTACAAATATATTTTTTTCTAAAATTAATTCCTCACCTGCATCACTTCGCATTAATTTAAATACCTTGGTAGC